>Ga0070670_100000107_pt1 | contig 77696 bp, 68 predicted proteins | sample KBSS63metaG_FD_64665 | JGI IMG/M metagenome (GOLD analysis project Ga0070670, IMG submission 64665) | Switchgrass rhizosphere microbial communities from Kellogg Biological Station, Michigan, USA - KBS S6-3 metaG | ecosystem: Host-associated > Plants > Roots > Rhizosphere > Soil ... | reverse complement strand
ACCAAAAACAACAATCCGCGTTACCTTGGTAGTCTTCGAAACCGTCCTCGATGTCCTCGGTTAGTGTCCTCGATGTCCTCGTTCGTACAGAACCGTAGCCCACGCTTTCAAGCGTGGGACACGAGATTGGGTTTTATTTGTGAGCCCGCCTCGGCGGGCGAAAGAAAGCTTTCTTTCGCCCGTTAAAACGGGCTCACAAATTCGCGCGATCCTCTGTAACCCCCAGTTAAAACTGGGGGCTACGGCCCTTACGGCGGCTAACGCCGCCGACGACGGAGCATTTCAAGTCACGGCTTCACGCACGGCAGGACTCGCGTTTCGGCGCCGCCGGCGTCAACGCCAACCAACGCCCCGATCGTCTTCGCGATAAACGTCGGCGCGACGTCATCGCTCCACGTCCCTTCCGTGATTCCGCGGCCGAAGAGGAGCACGGGGACGTGCTGATCGTCGTCGACCGCCTGGCCGTGCGTCGTTCCGGTATTCGAGTAACCCCAGATGTAGCCGGGCTTCAGCGTGACGAGAACGTCGCCGCTGCGGTCGGCGCGGAAGGAGAGGCGCATCGCCGCTTCGATGCCTGACGACTGTGGATCGACGGCGATCAGATCGCTGCTGGTGAACGCGGTGCGGATGCCGTGAATCTGTTTCGCGGCGTCGCGCAGCGCGCGCTTCACGCGCTCGCTGTCGACGTGTGCCGAGGCGACGCGCGGCCAGTTCAGATACAGCGCCGGCTCTTCGAAGTAGCTCACCAGCGCGTCGGCGATCGGCGTCTTATCGCTGACTTTGAGCCCGAGGGTCTTTGCCGCGAGTTTCTCCAGTTGGCGGCGGTCGGACGCGAGATCGGCGAACGTGGCCGCGGTCTTCTTCGGATTCTGGAAATCGACGCGGCCGGCGTCGCGTCCCATGTCGCGCGCGACCTCGGGGATCGACTGCACGCCGTGGTCGGCGGTGATCGCGACCGTGTAGCGGCCGCTGAATTTCTGATCGAGCCAGTTGAAGAACGCTTCGAGCTGACGGTCCGTGCGTACGACCGAGTCGGCCACTTCCAGCGAATCGGGACCGAAGGAATGGCCGAGATAGTCAGGCGACGACAGGCCGACGTAAAGGAGATCGGGCGCCGCGTCGTCCGTGCCGAGGTGCTCGTCATCGATGATGCGCTCGGCGAAGGTGAGAACGAGATCGTTGCCGAAGGGCGTGTAGGTCAGCTCATCGATGGTCGCGATCGGATGCGGAAACTCCACGCCGAGGTTGCCGTGCTTCGTTTTGTATTTGCGGAGCGCAGGAGGATCGTGCGTGATGCGCGCGAGATCGATGGTCGGGATGAATGTCGATTGCGTCCATTCGCGATGCTGCGTCAGGACGGACGGCACCGAGGCGTTGAAGGCGGCGAGCATGGTCCTGTTCGCGCGGTAGTAACTGCTCGACGTGAAGCCGGGCATTTTCGGATCGAACCAGTAGGCCGCGGTGGCCTTGCGTCCGGCCATCAGAATCGCGGCGCGATCTTTGAGCGCCACGCCGATCACTTTCGATCCCGCCACCTTCTCCTGCAGCCGGTCGCCGAGCGAGTCGGAGTCGAGGTTCAGCGGCGAGTAGCCGCCGGCGGCCCGCTTGTCCTCCGCGCAATAAACCGGCGTAGCGGTGGTGCGATCGAGCCACGTATTGGCGACGATGCCGCTGCGGGCGGGGACGTATCCGGTACCGATCGCTGCGTGCCCCGGCCCGGTGTAGGTCACCGCGTACGGATACAGCGCATGCGTGAAATTCGCCCCGTGCCTGATGGCGCGATTGAATCCGCCATCGGAGAGATACGGCGCGAATCGCGTCAGGTACTCGTATCGAAACTGGTCGACGGAGACGACGACGATGAGATCTGGAGGCTGCGCGCTCAGCGGCAGCGTGATCGCGAGGATGAGGATGAGTCGCTTCAACATGGCGGCATCTTAAAGGAGACCGTTCAGGCGAACCCCGGGATATCCTCAAGGATGTCACCACGTGGCCGAGTGGGAGCGCGCGCCGGCAGAGGATGGCGGGCGTGGGTATGAATGACGACGCGAAACGGATCAGACCGTGTCCGCCGCCATTCCGGAAAGCCGAACAGCGTAAATCAATCGACCGGCAACGCTAAGAGCGCATCAAGCTCTTTCGGTTTTAAGACATGGCCCGAAATAGCACTAATGCTTCGCGAACGTGCTGGAGCGACTCGAGTGATAGTCGCTGCATCATATGTGCTTAGCCAGACATCGCGGGGGAAAGAGATATGAACACTGATGAGGGTATCCCAACAAAGCGCAACAGACTCTTGCGTAACTCGGGACGTCATCAAGTCCACTCGCCATCCGGCTATTGGATCACGTTGCACAGTCGCAATGCATCCGCCATTTACGCTCTCGCTCCGTGTGGAGATTTCCAGTCTAACCTGATCGAGAATGGTAGCAACATCTGCCTCATCAGTTGCGAAAATTGAGTATAGGACTCTCATTAATGAACCATGATCCCAGTAATTGGAGGCCTGGCAGGGAAAATGATCTGGTACCATTGCGAATTTCCGGCGGACTGTAGTGCTCCCCGTGGCACGTTAAAATCAACTCTCACAGGTCCCGTGCCGCCCGGCTTCGGAGCTCCGACAGCGGTTACGTATGTCCTTCCTTCCGCTCCAATCTGAAGCGTCCCGCTCGCCCTCATCGCTGCTGCTTCGTCTTGGGACATCCACCTTGATACGCGCACTTCATTCGCGGTAGGGGTCCACCATTCCACTCCACTGCCAGGTTCCGCCGTAGGTATCGGCATTCCGCCTGGCATGTTTATGTCGCCGACGATGACTGGGGAAGCAGCAACCTGAGGACGCCAGTCCGGATTTGCTTTCAGAAATTGTCTCTGTTGGTAGCTCTCCCACATACCCTCGGGACTACTCGGCATGAGACCAAATGGAGTAATCTGGACGTTCGTCTCTTCAGCGAAAAAAGTGACGGTTTCGGCAATGCTAGGGGTAGGTGCAGTGACATCGACTTGTATGCTGAACGCATCGCATGGCAACGTCGGTCCTATGAAATTAACATCCTCGCCGCACTTTCCGGTCGGATCCGTTGCGTTAATTGGATTGTTAAGCACGTATGAATAGCGATTCCAAGTCTGAGGCCAACGCGGGTCTCCATGCATCGGATCAGGGCTCAGGAAGCGGCCGTTGACTGCGCTGTAATAACGTGCATGCAGATAATCGGGTAGCCGCACCGTCCCGGTTTGTGCGCCGACCGTCACCGAGTCTCGTTCGTGGCCGGTGTACTGGAGCATTCCGGCTCCTGTGGCGCCGCCGGCGCCGAAGGCGTCGTAGTTGATATTGCCAATGAGATGCGCGTCTGGATCCGTTAGAACAACCGTCGATCCGAGATGATCGACGCCATAGTGGCGGGTGCCGATGGGCGAAACGTACGCAAGCAGTGTCGCCCCGGCAAAAATCTCATCCTCCGACCAGCCCCAGGTGTGCGTTCCATTAAAGGTGTTATCCGTCCAGGTACGCAGTGCTCGATTGTCGAGCCCGCGCAGAGTCCAGCGCGTTTTCGTCTCACCCGAAGCGAGCTTTTCGACAAGGGCAATCCGTTCGTCATCTGCTGTGTAGATTTCCAGGAAGTTGCGAGTCGTTCCACCGGGAAGTGGGAGACTGATGCCCGTGGTCATGTTCAGGGCATCGTACGTCAACAGCCGGCCTTGATCGTCGACTGTGACGTCGCCAGCCTCATCATAAGTGGAAGCGCTGTTGTGGTTTGTCGTCGCGACGTAAGACTGCGCTGGCTGCAAACGGCGGGGACTGCTTGAGGAAGAACCTGCATCGCTGAGATAAATTGGAGGGCGAGGACTGGTCTGAGCGTCAACATCGTCTGCCGCTGAGGCATTCGCTTTCAGTGCATGCTTCGGTGACGTTCCTTTCGCGAATGCGGTCACCGTGCGAGGGATTGCCAGACCTTGCACCGGGATGTTGATCGCTCCATTTACCAGCAACAGGTTGCCGCGAGCGGGTGTCTCTTTGATCGTGCCCTCGTCATTTGACAGAAGGGTCACGCTGGGGTCGATCGCCAGACTGACCGACGAACCTGGCGCGACGGATCCGTTCAATGTAACGACGAGATGAGCGACGAGATCTCCTGGCTCGGCGGCGTTTGATGTGAACGGAATGGGGTTGGACGATTCTTGAAATGTATTGAGGAGTGATCTCGAGAGCGGCGTCGAAGGATGGGACTCCGCTGTCGGTGCCAGCGCCGAGGTGATTCCTGCCCGCGCGAAGGAAACCGAGGAAACTGCAGACGTCGGCGACCACGAAACCTTCATGCTGAACGCCTGAATCTTCGCGCCGGCGGCCTGATCCATTCCCAGGGCTGTGCCGGAGATGTCCCGGATGTACACAGGAACATCGACCGTAGTCCCGGTTGCCGTGACCGTGCCGACGGTAATGCTGTCGGCGGGCCGTACACCCGTATCGTCTCCGCTCGGAAACGCCGTCGATGGAATGTTCGGCATGGGGCCGCCTGTGAATAGGAAGTTGATGGCGAAAAAGATGTCCGCAGGATCCACGACGCCATCGCCATTTGCGTCGCCGGAAAGGAGCCCATCCGGTCCCATCGGAGCTCTTCCACCCGTGAATAGGTAGTTGATGAGGAAGAAAATGTCTGCGGGATCGACCGTACCGTCGTTATTCGGATCGAATTGATGCGTTTGGGCGGAATCGACTGCGAGCCGGTTTCCGAACGAGTCATAACTCCACGTCTGATTCGTCGTGGGTGACGTGGGAGTGATCGTTTCTGACTTGACCAATCGGCCGGCGCCGTCGTAGCGATAACTTGTGAATGTGTTCGCGCTGTCGCCAATCTGCTTGATATTGCCCGCACCGTCGTACGCGTAGGGGCCGAACGTCTGATTGATGCCATTGCCCGTGATGTTGATCGAAGCGGGCCGGGACATGCCGTTGGGATCCGCCGCCCACTCCTCGTTTTCGCCATTGCTATGTCCAATATGGCTAATCATCCCGTTGGCCAGGCGAGTCACACCCGTGGTGTACCCGGTAACTCCTGTCAGAAGCGCATTGGTGTAGGAGAAGGTTGGTTCTCTCGCGGGCGCCGACGCGGAGGCAGCGTTTGATGGGTACGAAATGGAATGGACGTTGCCCAGGTCATCCCAGGTCTGGCCCAGAGAGAAAGTGTTGGTCGAGAATGCGCCGTTGACGCTCGTGGTACGAGCAGAGATGCGGCCGTTGGGACCGCCGTACGTGTATGTCTCGGCGACGGTGATATCGCCACCCAAGGACGGCTGGTAGTTATGGCGCGTGGCCGTCTGGAGCTTTCCGAAACGCACATCGTTGTCGACGCCGAAGGTGAAGACCTTCAAGTCGCGTGCGCCGTGCGTCGTGGGGTCGAGATCTCTGACATGTGTGAGATGTTCGGCACTGTCGTAGTCGAACGTCGTATCAAACGCTCCTAAGGCTGTGCCGTCGATCCGGTGACGAAGGCGGCCTCGTGCGTCGTACTCGGGATAGGTCACGGTGCCGTAACCGTCGGCTCCCTTTTCGGGGTGTTGCTCCGAGGCGAGCAGCCCTGCCAGGTCGTATGTAAACGTGCGGTGTTGCAATCCCTCAGGAGCGTTGGTGGAGACACTCGTCAAACGGTTTCCGACGTCGTATCCGTAGGCCGTTGTGACGCCAGTCCCTATCGGTTCGGTGACGGTTGAGAGGCGGCCGTGTCCGTCGACAGTCGCTGTGATGGTAAACGGAAATTCGCCAGAGGGACAGGGAGCTTGTGTCTGGAGTGCCGACACGCATACGGTTCGTCGTGTCTCGCGATTGCCTGAATAGGAAATCGTGGTGCTCTGCATGTCCGGCAAGGTAATGAGGCGCGGGCGGTCGAATCGGTCATACGCGGTCGTGGTTGCGTGAGCGGGTGTGAAGATTTCCCACGACGAACCGCCACGAAACTCCGGCATAGAGGTGCTAACGACCCTTCCGAGAAGATCGTAGGTCGTCTTTGTCGTTGACCATCCCTCGGGGAACTGCTCTTTGCTCAGCACGAGACGGCCAAAGGAGTCGAAGTAGAGGTAGTTGCTCGTTTCCGGTGAAGCTGCCACATCAGACCCAAACGGCCGGCGAAGAATGGAAAGTGACGTCGGAGTTCCGAACGTGTAGGTATATTTTGTCCAGGCCTCGCCCGGCGGCCGAACGTCCGTCAGCCGCTGCATCGTGTCGTACAAATAGCGGGTGGTGAGTAGCCCCGAAACGTCTCGGCTCTCGGAGGCCAAGCCGGTATTTTGATCGATCGTCCTGTCGGTCGACTTGAACGTGACGCCGTCGTATTGCGTGGAATTGAGGCTTCCAAAGGTGTAGTGATGTGTGAGTCGGTAATCCGGCACACTTGGGAGCGCGCTCGTACACGTAGCGAAGTTGTTGGCGAGCGGGTGTGTGTCGCCGCCAAAGTATGCCTCGGCCGTGACGTTTCCGCCGCTACTTGTGAAGGCGGCGAGAAGATCTTTGGTGGGATCGCTGCTGTTGCGCGCCGTTCTCTTGCGCTCCAGGAAAGCAGTCGTGGCATTGAAACAGAAGTCCGTCCTGGCTACCTGGGTATTTTCGGTTGTCGTCTGAAAATCATATACGCCCGGCAACCACGGAGAGCCAGAAGCGATCATGTAGGCGTTTGGGTCATTACCGCTGCCGCCGGCGACATAGGTGCCGCCGCGCACGTTGTAGTGCGTCGTGGTGACGCGATTGGAAGTGCCTGGGAAATTGCTGTTTTGCGTAACGGTCCTGTAGTGGCCCAAGCCGTCGAAGGTATCGAAATCTGTTTCGATATAGCAGGGCAAGCCACCACAGCCGGCGTCGTCGTTGAAAACGGTTCGGCGCTTCGTTACGCGCCGTTCCTCATCGTGCAACTCGCTGGTCCCGTCCTGCTCGTATTGAACGTAGGTAGAGCGAACGGGCTGGAGAGGCTGGTTGCCGGCATCAAGGCAGGAAACATTGCATGACTGAGAAACTTGAATCGTGCAGGGACTTTCGTAAACCTGACTCGACAAAAGGAGCCCGCCGGGCGCAGCAGTTCCGGGCGCCCGCGTGAACGGCATTCCGTACTCGCTTTCGCCTGGTGAACCGGGATAGCAGGATGGATCATCTCCGAAGTGATCGACGGTGAAATAGGAGACCGTCGTCCGGTCGAGGGGATCGTGGACTGTGACAGCAAGACCCTTGAACTCGCGAGTGGTACCGCCATTTGCCAAAGAGACGTTAAGGACATTCGTCAGAACACTGCTGTATGTCCATGTTCCGGCCGTCGTGTTGGCCGGGTCTACGAGCGTGCGCGTGGCAACGGCCATCGAATGTGATTTCGCGGTCTGCGTTGGGTGACCTCCGCTATCCGGATTTCCCGGAAAGCTGCGTGGCCCGACTGTGTACTGGATCTTGCCGCCGGTCGGCAGAGCCAGCTTCAAAAGATGTCCTGCAGTTAGGGAACATTGGGGCAGATTCGACAAATCGAGCTCGATCCGGTTGTAATCCATGCTGAAGACAGAGTTGTCGGGCTGCGTCAAGCTGTTCAGGAATCGGGTCTTGGTCGTAGGGCCGCCAAATTGATCGTCACAGTTCTTGGAAATCGTGTCGTAATCGCTATAGGTGAAGCGGTATGTCGCGGTTTGACCGTTAAACGCTGCCAAGTCCAGGCTGTCGATGAAAAGATGCGCCGTCGATTGGCCGGAGTATTCGTAGAACGTCTGGTTGATGAAGTGAACCGTATGCGTGCGCGTGTCACCCGCTGCGGTTGTGCCATCTTTGATGACCCACGTGAGCGGGTCAGGATAAGTGACGTGTACGTAGTTGCCAAACCGGTCGACGATGCTCCCCAGCCGATAGGAAAGCTTGCCGTCTTCCTCGACGGTCGGCGGACCTTTGGTAACCTGTTTCTCCAGTTGCGCCGAGAACGTGTGGACGTTGCCGTCGGGCGCCTCGATAGAATAAGAGATGGTCCAGTCGAAACAGGATCCAGATATGTTGTTTCCGCACGGATGAGCGTTGCCTGTGCTCACCCGCGTCCCGCGGATTTGCCGGAGGTAAGAACCGTCATGAGTGTATCCGACGACGGTATTTACGGCGTCGGAACTCGATGCGGCAAAGGAAGTGCCGGTCTCCTCAGCGTGAAGGACATTATAGAAGGTGTGCTCACTTCCATCGGGCGCAATGTAAACCCAATTTCCGCCGGGTGAAACATCGCGTGCAGCCGGGTCGCGAGGAGCGACGAGCTCGCCGAGAGTCATCTTCCACCCCAGGCCGGCGTTTGAAAAGCGGTTGGGGATCGCCTCGGGTGGGTTCTCGCCCTGCATCGCCCAGGCATTACCGTTGTAAACGAGATGAAAGGAATAGCTAAGATTGCCGCCGGGTGAGAACGTCGGCCCTAACGGCAGATTGACGGTGAGGTTTCCGTTGAACAGGTTCACCGTATCGTAGTCGCCCATCTGAAACGATTTGCCAGGCTGAAACCCCAGGGCACCGTTGGGGTCTTGTTGTGCGATGAGTGGCAGCGCGAGAAGCGAGAGGGCGACGAATAGCCGGAGTGATTTCATTAGTTGCAACCCCTCGGATCGTGGCAGTCTCCCGGGTTATTGTGGATAAAGTGCACATACGTCACTGAGTATTCGAGGGTGCGATCATCTATGACGAACAGGCAGGCCGAATTCTGATTCGGGTCGAGGAAAGATGGTGGCAGATTAAGATGAACGACACCGTCGATGGTCCCGTCGCTATCCGCGGCTGAACCATCCTTCGCGTCGATCATGGAATAGCCGGGCGGGTACGTATCCAGGGCGTGGAGATGTCGCCTCGTCAACCCGCCAAATCCTTGCATTCCGTCATTGATGCATATTGCATGTGTGTGTGCTCGGTTGATTGTGGCGCCGACCGCGTGATCGGAGCCCTCCACGATCTCGGAGCTCCCCGTAATCGTGACGGTTCCGTCCGGAATGCGCGTCAGGACGCTGCCCTCAGGCTCCGCGACTGTGTAAGCGCCAGACGTTTGATCGATGAGCAGCCAGATAGACCGCGGTTTTATGCCGTCAGCGATCGTGGCAGAAAAGGCGCCGTTTGCATCGGCGACTTGCGAACTCATCGGTGTGCTGATCGTGTGGAATGCGGTCTGCCGGTCGATCATAAAGCCAACCAGTGAAACCGTGTCTCCCGGGGCGAGTCCGCTGCAAGAGACTGTATTCGTAGTGAAAACGATCGTTATTTCTCCGTTCACCTGAAGTTGGCCCGCCGTGGGAAGAACCTGCGCTCCCGACACGCGCGCGAGCAGTAGGAAGGCGGCGATCAATGCTAAATGCGCTCGCGCAGTAACACTGAGAGCACGACTCCTTGATCGTTCGAATTCGAACATAGGGGTCTCCATCGGCAGTAGCCGCTTGTTCCTGCAAAAAAGCAGTGAGAAGAATCTACAGCGTGGTCTCATTAGCAGCCCCCTCGAGGGCTGACCGGAGAGTGGGCGAATTGGAGATAGAACATTCTGAATTCGAGAGTTCGGTCATCGACGACGAACAGACACACCGAGTTCTGACTCTGATCGAAGCGGCCCCAGCGTGACCCGCACGGATCCATTGATCGTCCCATCTTCATCAACTGCGGATCATCCATCCTTTGCGTCGATGACGTTAAAACCGTCTGGCGTAATGTCCGCAGCCCTGATGCCTCGCCGGTTCGAGTCCATGAATAATTGGAACCGACCAGCGCAACTTTGTCGCCCGGAGGGAGTTCGCTGCAGGATACCGAGTCGGCAGTGAAAACGATCGTGATCGCACCGTTCATCTGAAGTTGCCCGGCGGTCGGTATGACTTGAGCCGAGTCACTGGGTGCGATCGCAACAAATATCAGGGCAATCATTACGAGCAGACGCTGCAAACGCCGATGAGTAGACAGATGTCGCTCAAAAGGAAACATAGTTCTGCTCACCACGCCGTGGCTGACCGTTATTGAGAAGTACGGGTAGGCTTATGGACTTGTCGGACCTCGGGAGGTGTTCGCCCCGTTATCTATGGAGTGTCTGAAAACGCGAAAACACCTACCCTCCCGGCGAAACAAAACAGAAAAACCGGCGCGATACAGGAGGTTCGAAAATCGCGAGGTTGGGCCGGAGGATGGAATAAAGGGGGGCGGCGACGCGCGCCCTTTCCGCGACCGTCGAACTGCAGTTTCAAGGGCAACAGAAGGACGTCTTCCGGACGTTTACCTCGATGAGCCCGAACTCCGGCCGGGTGTTGAACCGGGACCGCCAGAGACAGCGGCGAGCAGCAGGGTCCGGGCAGCGGACTGACCTTCCCGAAACTCTTCGCCAAGGCGCCGTTCCATGTGACGGCCCATCACGCCCGATCAGCCGGCCTATCAATGGCAGTCGATCACCATCGAAAACCGCACCCTCAAGCTGCGCTGGTCGGTGGATGTGCCGCACAATGGCAGCAGAACGCTGGCCGGCGTGATCGCCGGTCCGAACGATGATCGTGAACCGCACTACGTACGCAGGGGTGGCCCTCTTCGGCTTCGGCATCGGCGTCTACGACGTCAACGCCATCGAGTCGAACGACCGTCCGCTCGATGCGGGCTACCAGGCGGTGGCCGAAATCGTGGCGCTGACGAGCGGCAACGATAACGAACGTCTTCGATCCGGCCTCGGTGCCTCAATGCGATCAGGCGGCGCTCGCGGCCAGCGGCCTCCCGTGCGCGATCCGCGATCTGACCTTCGCCCCCGATGCGCTGCTCCGCTCCGGCAATTCGCCGAATCCGCAAGTCTTCGCGCTCGAGCAACGCCGCGGAGTCTTCGACGGCCGCCTCACGCCGCCGGCGCCGGCCGGCGTGGCGCGCGGACGCATCGACGCCGGCGCCGGCCTGGCGCTGACCAGTCCGTACCAAGGTCCGGGCGGCTACGATTCGCTCGATCAGCCGCGCCTGCGCACGCTCCGCAATCTCTACAAACAAACCGGACGCATCGACGCGCAGGACGTCCGCCCCGTGGCGCGCTACACGAACATCGCTTACTACGCCCGCCCGCCCACCGCTGACGCCGCGGGCGCCGAGTACGCGCTGATCGCGTCGTTCCAATACGGCCTGCTGGTGGTCAAGCTCGACGACGCGGCGCTCGATCCAACCGCACTCGCCGACGTGGTCTGGATTCCCGCCGGCGCGGCCTCGGTGCGCGTGATGCCGCGCGGCGATCTGGCCGTCGTCGTCGACGGCGCGGGCCGCGTCCTCCTGGTCGATCTGACGCGCATCGACGAGAGCAGCAAGGTTCCGCCGCTCACGCCCTGCAGCAGCGCGGCGTGCGCGGACGCGCTCTTTCCGACCGCGGCTGCGTCGCTGTCCAAAGCCGCGCCGCCGCTTCCCGCCGACGCCGACTGGAGCGAGGTGGGCATCGACGATCCGCGCATCCTCTGGAAGTCGGATCCGCACCTCGTGCACGGCACGCTGGCGCCGCTCGTCGATCCCGATACCGGCATCGTCTTCACCGGCAGCAGCGATGCGGCCAGCGCGCGCGCGGAGATCAACACGATCGCCGCCACCGATCCGCGCGTGCGCTTCATGGTCAACACCGGCGAGGCGGGCGGCTACCGCGAGACCGGCGGGATCGTGCCGCTCGGCATCGCGCCGCCGCCGAACGTTTCGCTGACCGGTCCCGACGCCTCGCTGGCCGCGTTCCGCGTGGAGCTCTGGCTGCCCGGCTCGATCACGGAAAAATTAAGTCAGTCGAACAACGAGCTGCGCATTGCACTCGAGAGCGAACGCGTTCTCAACGCGCCGTCCGAACAGACGGTTTCCCCGCTGCCGCCCGCGCACCTCCGCCACGCCGACGCGTTTGGCCACACAGATACGCGCGTCACGACGTTCAAACTGGAGCGCCTGGCGCCGTACGACGCAAACGACCCGGACATGAAGCCGATCCGCTACCAGGAAGGCTTCAACCATTTCGTCTCGCCGTGGGTGGTGGCCATCGCCGATCCGCGCGCGAGCATCGATTACAAGGTGAGCGAGTGGACGTCGCTGAGCGCGACGGACAAGGCGAAGCTCGGATGCTTTGCGTGCAACCGTCCGGCGTTTCTCGATCCCGCAAAAACCGCGAACGTTTTCGAGCTGCTCACCACGGGCCGTTTCATCAGCGCGCGCGCCGAGGCGTCGTTGTTCAATGGGACGGCGTGCGCGTATCTCGGCAACGCCGGCCGTCTGCGCGGCCGCGTCTCCACGATCATGGCGGACACGGTCCGTCCGGCCACGGTGCTCACCGCCGCCGACGCGCCGCCCATCGCCGGCGGCGCGCTGCAGGCCACGACGTTCCTTCACAGCGGCGAGGTGTCGATCGCGGATCTCGATCTCGACGCCGGCGGCCGCGCGGGATGGAACGTGGCCTTCGACCGCAGCTATCGCTCGCGCACGCTGCTCTCCAGTGCGATCGGCAACGGCTGGGAGTCGGCGCTCTTCGCCCGGCTGCGCCAGCTTCCGAACGGCGACGTCGAATATCGCGACGGCAGCGGCGAGATCTGGCGCTTCGTCAAATCGGGATCCAGTTTCACCGCGCCGCAGGGTTTGTCGCTGAAGCTCGACGCGACGTCCTCCGGCTGGCGCATGCTCGATCAGAAGCTGCGCATCACGAACTTCGACGCGCTCGGCCGGATGGTTTCGGAAAGCGACCAGTTCTTCGACGGCAATGGCGGCGGCAACGTGATCCGCTATTTCTACGACGATCACGGCCGGCTGGGCACGGTCGTCGATCCGGTCGGCCGCATTTCGAAGCTGGCGTATTTCGACGATTGCGCCGGCGCGCAGGACTGTTTCGCCGGCCTGCTACACGAGATCACCGACTGGCGCGGCCGCAAGGTGACGTTCCACTACGATGGCAAGGGGAACCTGACTGCGGTCGACAAGCCGGAAGCGAAGAATCCGGAGTACGGAGCGTTCGCGCAGACAGGTACGAACCGTCCCGACGGCCGCGTGTCTGCGCGGCCGTGCGCAACAACGGACCCCTAACGGCTAAGAAAGGAGTTTCGTGTCAATGCGAAACATACAACAAAGTTGTACCGCCATCCCCCCGCACATGCTGCGGCATTTGGCGGAGCACGATGAGTCGCGCGAGAAGGTAACCGCCACCCTGCGCCAGGACGGCGCGGATCGCGGAACACCGCTCTCAAGCGCTCATTGAAAGGCCGGATGCGGCGTCGGCCTTACCGGCCAAACGCCGTAGCGTGTACGACGCCCATCACAAGCAAACCCTGCCGGGAAAGCTGGTCATGGACGATCGCCACACCGGCAGTACTGACATCGAAGCGACGGAGGCCTTCGAAGGCTGCGGCGCGACGTATGACTTCTTCTCCAAGGTCTTTCGGCGTAAGTCGATCGATGACAAAGGACTGACGCTCGTCTCCACCGTCCATTACGGCACCAATTTCGACAACGCCATGTGGAACGGCAAACAGATGGTCTACGGCGATGGCGACGGAAAGCTCTTCAACCGCTTCACGATCGCACCTGACGTGATCGCCCACGAGCTCACGCACGGCGTCACGCAAAACACTGCCGCGCTGGAGTATCACGATCAGTCCGGCGCGCTGAACGAGCATCTGTCGGATGCGTTCGGGATCATGGTCAAGCAGTGGATGCTTGGCCAGACCGCTACGCAATCCGACTGGCTCATCGGCGCCGGCCTGTTCGCGCCGGGCGTCCGCGGCCAAGCCATCCGCTCCATGAAAGCGCCTGGCACCGCCTACGACGATCCGGTACTCGGCCGCGATCCACAACCCGCGCACATGCGCAACTACGTCACCTCGGCGGAAGACAACGGAGGCGTGCACGTGAACTCGGGGATCCCGAACCACGCCTTCTACCTCCTCGCGACGACGCTCGGCGGCTACGCCTGGCTGGTGGCCGGGCGCATCTGGTACGTCGTACTGACCAAGAGGCTGTTCCCGCACGCCGGTTTCCAGGATTTCGCTGCAGCAACGGTCGTCGTTGCGGGCGAGGAGTACGGCGTCGGGAGTACGACCCAGATCGCGGTCGCCGAGGCCTGGTCGCAGGTCGGGCTGCCCGTGCCGCCGTCGCTGACGCGGAAGAAGCAGCAGCCGCCCAGCCGCATGAAGTGGCGCAACCGGCCGCTGCAACGCAAGGCGGCGTAACGCAAGTCTCTAGTCCACCAAACACACAGCCACAGCGGGCGTGGCGACGCGTCCGCCTTTACGAAACGAAAGGAAAATCATGAGCACTGGACAACAGCACCACAACGAAAACAACGCGACCTCCTTTGAGGCGATCAACGCCCACGTCACCCGCTTCGGCCTCGACGAGATCGATGGGCCGACTTCGCCGGCCGCGGTTTCGCAGACGGCCGCCGACCGCGCGCAACGCCTTCTGACGTCGTACACGGCGGCGCGGCCGATCCTGGTCGCGTTGGCAGCGATCCCGTTCATTCCGGCCAACTGGCGCGCCATCGTCGACGTCCTGGTGGCGACGCTCGATCAGGTCACCGCCAGCTTCAAGGCGGGGAAGGACCTCGTCGTCGGAGATGACGCTCCGGTCAGCACGATGAAACCGAAGCTCCCGGCGTGAGCCGACAACTACATCAACGAAAGGAGAACGTCATGATTCGGATCCAGCAAGTAGCCCGTCACGCCGGCCACGGCCGGTTCGTGACGGCGGCATACGCCCGCCGATTCCCCTGGCTCACGGTGGTGGAGACGATGCGCATCCGCGTCCCCGATCGCCGCCGCCTGCGGAAGCGGTAACCAACAAGCAGTAGAGCCGGGGCCCGCGCAAGCGGGCTCCGGTTTTTTGCTATGTCAGAATCTCCGAAAGGCGCACATTCTCTTTGATGAATTCCGCGAGTTCTCCGCGGGCGGCTTCGATTCTGTTCAGAGTCAACTCGCCATTCCTAAGGATAAGCGGCAACTCCTCGCGTGTTGAGAAGTTTATCTCTCTCTTCTTCAGGCTATTATCAAGTCGTTCTCTTATCTTGGTGACCTGCAGATCGGTCTCGGTGCGTGAGCGCGCGCTTCTTCTGGCGAACAACGAATGATCCGGCGGGGCCGTTGGTACAACAATAAAGTCCGTTGGAAACTTTCCGTCCAATTTGATATGTGGCGCAGCCGCGAGCAAACCATTGACAACTTCGATTGTGTGCCTTTTACCGTAGAGCTCTTCTCGCAGCACTGTGGCGAGATGTGGGTTGTAAAGACCCAGCTTTGAATAGACAGTGTTGAGCTTCGTATCGAACTGCTCGATCGTCCCAACGAGAGATTCCATCACGCGGCGCGCACTAATGCGCAATGGCGTTCCGCCGTCGTAGTAGCGCTGGAATAGATCGAGAGCGTCGCGCGAAGATCCTTCCAACGCTACGAGCGCATCATAAAGTTCTAGAAGTGCCACGGCCAAGGATCGTTTCTCTGAGACCTTACTAGCGACTTTGTCGACCGAGACACTAAAGATCTTTTTAAGCGCTTCTCCCATCAGGCTAACGAGGACGTCTAGCATGTCAGCTCCTGCTACGATCATAATCAGGGTGAAAGAATCGTTTCAGTAGATCACCACCAACTACGTCGTCATCTTCGACACCCGCGGCGCGATGCTGAACTTCGCCGATTTCATCTCACGCTGGCAGGTTTTGCGCATCGAAGAGCCGTGAAGCTCGCGATCGATAAAAGCAAAACTAGCCACATCACTTTTGGTCCCTCGCCGATGTCGGAGTGAGACCACCGGGGCTCCGCGGCCCATTATCGCTTGCGTTTCCGTGGCGACGGCCTGCGACGGGGCGGGGTACTCGCTTCGCCCTCTTCCTTCAGGACAAGTACCCCAATTAGTGAGCCAAAGCAGGCACTCATGACAATGTATGTTATGGATAGAAGGCCCTTACGATGGCGGAGGTCAGGCGGTTCGAAACAGTCGTCGACTTCAACGGGAGCCGCGCTAATCGCATTACCAATGCACGGTACAATGTCGAGGTGTTTCTTCGCGCATTCGCACGATGGCTTCATCCTCGTCCCCACAATATACGATATGGTCCCACCCTTGCCGAGCGTGTCCACTGGCACAACGTATTCGTTATACTGAAGGAAGAGCATCATGATCAGCCCAAACAGTGCGGCGGACAGAACGAGCACCAGTCGTGGTTTAAAGAAACGAATCCGCTCGCCTGCGAAATACTGAACAAGTACTGCTGGAATTGCCATGACGAATGCCGCAAACGGAACCATCGAGGTGCGCACGTTTACGGGAAACAAAGACACGATCGGGGAAAACCCTGGGATACGGACGCTTCCCAGCAAAGGCGCCAAGCCCACCGCAAGTGTTGCAGAGAAAGCAATGACATATCGAAGCCATTTGCTAGCATGTCCAGGTAATAAGGGGAGCGGCTTAGTGACCACGTCTCTACTCCAATCCGCAGTGCGAGTCGTCCTGACTACCTTCCTTGGCAAGCTCGCAAACTATCTTCTTCGGTGTTTGGTGGAACATATCGAGGTCTTCGAGCTTAGCCGACTTAAAATGCTCTTTCTTGACTTCGCCGTGATAAATACCTCGAGCGATGTTGATCACGCCCTTAGTCGGAATCACCCGGCGCGAAAGTTTGCTTTCGGCGACTTGAAGCGTTGCAGTTGCGCCATCGGGAGTACTTTGGACCGTAACGGTCAGGAAGAACCCGTTTGTCAACAAGCTGTCGACAATCTCATTCACGCGAGCGAGAGCTGACTCGAATAGTCCGGCTTCGATCACAGCAACCCTTTTATCGCTAATCGGTTGAATCGGCGCGATAGGCACTTCGGGTATCTCGAAAACTCTGAGATCTCTTCGAATTTGGTCTAGCTTCGGTGCGACCGTGGCAGCTATGCCCTCATAATCAACACGCGACAGTGCCTCTGTTGTACGTCGCTCGATCTCCGTAAACGCGCTCAGTGCGATCGTTGCCGGGTAGTACTTGGCGCTACCTGAAAGAATTGGAGCCATTGAGCCCGGAGTGATGCGAATAGTATCTTGAACGCGAGTCAGGGCGGCAGCGACAAGCTTGTCGGTGTCATCATGACTCCGATAATCGTCAGTCTTATCGGGCACAGTTGGTTTGTCATCGTGGGGAGAAAGGGCCTGAACTCTCGGCGCCGGCGATGGGTCGACATCTAAGAAGAAGATTTTCGCGCTGCTGTCGAGTACCACCGTGAGATCGTATGCACCATTGCTGTGTTGTAAATGTACCGTGTAGGCATCGCACGCGTCTAACCGCGATATGGATCCTGTAATTCTGCCATTGCGCCAGACCTCCGCAAAGGGTGGCGAAAGGACCATTCTCGAGGTAGTGACGAGAACCCGCATAGCTGCTGGGATCCGCGGAACTTTACCAAGGAGGAGTTGATCCCAGAACTGATGGTCATCTCGGGTGTCTGCCTCCGACAAGTATTCTCCGAATTCAGGCCTATGCTCCAACAGGCGACACCAATAACCCATCAGGTATCGTGGCTTTCGCTCGCTATCAACACTCCACGTCACGTAAAAGGAGTAAAAAGATCCCTGATACTGCAAAACGATTTCGTCGCTCCGATAGGGCAGTCGAATGTGCTGTGGATCGCCGTGACCTTCATAGTTTCCGTCGACTTGCACCAACACTTGACGTAACCGAGCGAGACCTTCGGGCTCCACGAGCGGGCGGAGCCCATCAGCGAGCGTGGGCAGCGACAGTTCGGAATAGCCGCCGTAAAAGTGGTTGAGAAAAGTCTCGATTGTTGTTTTCGGCGTGAGCGGTTGAGCTGATGCCTCCACGCCGGCAATCGCTGGTACGGCTAGCCATACTAAGATCACGAGTGCCTTACGCAAGGTCATCTCCTCTCATGCCACTATCGGTTCATGATACTCTTGGACGGCAAGCGACAGCGACGCGAGTGGTCTGTTGCGAAAACCTGCTGTCTCCGCGACCACCGCGCCCGCCAGATGTCAGAGGAAACGCAAGCGTTAGCGGACGCGCGCCGCGCCATATGAACGATCATGAGCGTGAATCAGCTCATTATCGACTACATCATGATTTACGACAAGCGCGGGCAGATTCTAGCGCGCACTTCGTCAGGCTATGGTCCGTGGGGAACGGGTTCGCCAAGGATCACGCGACATGACGCTGTCAGCGTAGTGCAGCCGTGAAGCCCGGGATCTTCGCAGCGAGGAAATCCGATTCGGCGGAGACGACGTCGCGCAACTCTCGCGCGAGGAATGCGTCCACGGACTTGCCGTCGCGTGCTGCGAGGCGTTCCAGGGCGAGGATCTCGTAACAGGGGATGCGCAAGTGCAGGTCGGCGAGGCGGAGGAGTTTGGGGATGCCCTTCGCGAGGTCGTCGCCGAGGGCTTCTTCGATCGTTTCCTGCGGCCAGTAGTCCATGGCGAAGGAGATCAACTCCTCGCGAGATACCGTGATGCCGCGGCAGGTCCGGACGCCTTCGAGCTCACCGCTTTCGATCCGCCTGGTCAGCCCGAGCAACTCCATGCCGAGAAGCTGTGCGGCTTCGGCGTCGGAGTAGGTATCCTTCGGCTCGAGGAAGAGGAGGCGGATGTGCGCGGCGGCTTCGGTCATGGCATGATCTCCTTCGCGGGGCGACTTCTGTGCTTCGTTAACTGTTCCGATCGAACTGTTCCGATAGTAACAGTTTTAAACGCGATGATCAAGGGTTTCGAGTGAGCGTTCATGGCTAAACCGGCGGCGAAAGAGGCTGAGATTTTCGGCGAGGCGCTGAAGCGCTGGCGTAAGAAGCGCGGTCTCTCGCAGGATCGGCTCTCGAAGTCAGCGGGCATCGGATCGAGCTATCTCAGCCACGTAGAGCGTGGGGAGCAGGTGCCTAGCCTCACGATCGTGTTGAAACTGGCGTACGCACTGGAAGTACTGCCGGCCGACCTGCTCTCAGATTTCACACCATCGACGATGAAGCGCCTCGGCTTCAACAAGTGAGGCGCTGGCCATAGCGGGTAGGGATCAGCGCCTCTCCAGGCTCTCCTCAAGTAAGTATCGGTCAGAACTTGAGCTACGTCGCAGAGTGCGAATCGGCGAAGTATGGCCGTCTGAACCCGGGAGGGAGCATCCATGAAACGCTATCGGTGTATTCATCTCGTGTGTCTTGCTTTCGTGCTCTGCGTCCCGCATGTCGCACAAGCCTGGGGGCCGACCGGGCATAAGGCAGTCGCCGGGATTGCGTGGGACAACATGACAGTTCCTGCCCGCAAGAACGCGATCGCGATTCTTAAGAAGGCGCCCGCCAACGCTTGTCTCAGGAATCTGTTTTCGAACGACACCTCACGGCCTCTCGACGACCGCGAACGCGAGTTTTTCATCAAGGCCGCCACGTGGCCGGACATCGTTAAGAGTCAATGCACGAGCTTCAATCATGCGACTTGGCATTTCTTCGACCATTTCTGGGAGGGAGTGTCAGGAGAGACGGACACCAGCGCACCCCGTGACAACACAACGATTCCGCCGAAAACACCAAATGCAGTCGAGCGCCTGAAAACGTTTCGGCACTCAGTCGCCTGCGATTCCGGCCCGTGCAGTCCTACGGGGCAGCGCGCGACGGAACTCGCGTGGATCCTCCATCTCGTCGGAGACATTCACCAGCCGCTGCACGACGCGGCACGAGTAACCACGGCACCAGGAGAGGCCGACGGCGACAACGGCGGCAACGAGTTTCTGCTGGCGGGAAACCCCGGGAAGTTGCATAGCTATTGGGACGGCATCGTCGATAAATCGATTCCTATCCATGCGGGCGAGCAGGATCTCGCATACGTAACGCGGGTCATCGGGATCATCGAGGGGGATCACCCGCGCGCGAGCCTCGTCTCAGGTTTGGAGCCGGGAGACTTCGACGCATGGTCTGAGGAAGGATTCCAGTCGGCGAAGGACTCCGTTTACCCCAAGACGTTGAAGCGTCAGCAGGTACCGAGTGAAGACTATCGGAAGATGGCTTTCCGAATCTCGGACAGGGCCATTGCGTTGGGCGGTTACCGACTGGCCGACCTGCTCGAAACGATGCTCGGAGGGACGGCGCCGGTTCCCCCGGCTCCGCTGCAGCCGCTGAGCCTTCATCCCCACCTTCCGTCACCGAGCCATATCGTCATCGTGATCGACGAGAACAAGAGCTTCGGCGACATCATCGGGCCGGCACCGAAGGCGCCATTCATCAATGCATTGGCAGCGCGCGGCGCGCTGCTGAATTTCTTTGCGCTTCATCACCCGAGCCAGCCGAACTACATGGAACTTTTCGCCGGTCAACGCCTGGGCGTCTGCGCCGACGAATGTCCGGTCGGACCGTTCACGGCGCAGAACCTTGGCGCCGCGCTCATTGCGGCCGGGAAGTCGTTTGTTGGTTTCGCCGAGGATCTGCCTGCGCAACCGCGGTTGACGTGTAGCGGGCCGTTCCGAGCGAAGCATGCTCCGTGGGTCGATTTCGCGAACATCCCCGCTTCAGCGACCAAAAGCTTTGAAACGGAGTTTCCGAAGACTGCATCCGGATTCGATCAGTTGCCGGATGTCAGCTTCGTCATTCCGAACATGACCGATGACATGCACACCGGCAGCAGCATCAAGGCGGAAGTCGCGACGGGCAACACCTGGCTGCAGAACAACCTCAGCGCCTACGCCGATTGGGCGGTGACGCACAACAGCCTGCTCATCGTGACGTGGGATGAGGACAGTTCGCACAACACGCCGCAATGTCCGACGTCGGTAATCACGACGGCACCGCCCAAGAATCACATCGCAACGATCATCATGGGGGAGCCCGTACGTTCGGGACAGACTCCTCCTGACCAATACACGCACCACGATCTTCTGCGCACGATTCTCGACATGTACGGCATCGCGCCGTTCGCGGGCGCGACGACTGCGAAGGACATCACGGGGATATGGAAATGACGGCGAAACCGCTTGGAAGCCGGAAGGCACGGCAGCTCTCCCGCGGATGTCTTTGCCTTACAAACTGCCCAAGCGTATTCTAGAAGCCATGATTCGCCGCGAGTCAGTCATCATCAGCGTGGCCAGCCTCGCGATCCTTCTGTGGTCAGGCGACCTGAGAGCCCAGCCTGATGATTCCGTTGCTGTCACCACCGCGTTTCAATGGATGAACTCCGTAGCAAGCCGCCCTTCTAAATCGGGTCCATACCTCCTTTGGTTGCTTGAATCAGAATATTTCAACGGTCCTGTGACGGGCCGCTTCTTCCAAGGCGATGCGGACGTGCACCTGACCTCTCCGCCGCGATTAGAAAGAGTATGGCATGTCCGTGTCCTACCGGACCGAGAGTCAACTTACCGTTCCCCGGTCCTACCGGAGCGAGAGTCGGCCTACCGTTCAAAGGAATTGCTCGATCTACTATTTGATAACGATGGAACTTTGATCGGATACTTCTTCGGCTACGGTGATTGGCGTGCGTTCCCTCGAACGATGACATCTCGGTCAGTGACATCGCATGAAGCTGAACCGTGGAGCCGTGCCCACATATATAGCGAAGAGACTCCTCTGGCGGGATTGCTCATTAGAATGCGTAATCTGGAATTTCTGATGTCGCAAGTGTTATGGCAACCCTTCCGCGCAGTCGACTCAGATGAACTTCCACGTATAGCCTTCGCGATCCGATATTCACTCTCGCACGAGTTTTTGTATGCCGAGGATAGGATGACTGTGGTGAATTTCGAGCTTGTCCGTACGACCGATACGACCGTCGAGAGCTTGCCTGTCGTTATGCTTGTGGACCAAGCCGGACGCGTAGAATTTGCCAGCGTCGGTACTGAGGGTGTACAGATTAAGCCAGCCAAGCACTCGCATGCTGAGCCACACTCCACTCGCGGACCGGCTGAGATAGAGAAAAAGATTCGAATCGACCTTCGAGGAATTGACGATAAGATCGACAGTGCTGTTCAAGGATTACCATCGATCGAACGCGACGGTCGTAAGTATTATTTGGCCGAGGCGGCTTCGCAGTTCGACAAAGAACTCAGGAACCAGATTCTTAGCGCGGTTGGCGACGCGCCGGCCCTGCACGATACTATTGCGCAGCTTCTTGACGCCGAACGTCTTTCAACAACGCGCGTCCTTCTGGAAAATAGGGACACCTATGTTTTGATTGCTACGGCACCGACCTTGGAGGTGGTCACCTTAGAAGAGATAAAAGTGGTCGTCGACAGAGCGCATCGACGGTTACGTCAATTGCTGGCTTTAAAAACTCTTCGACCGGACGTGCAATGTAGAAGTTTTCCGTCCCACGCGCATATCGAGATCAGGGTGGGTGACTCGGAAGCATCAAGGCGTTTTACCGATACGGACACGCCGTTAACGGAGCTGTGGCGTGGTATTTACAAGGGATCGGCCACGGTTATGGCAGGCGGCTACAAGCCTGCGACGGTGGATCTGGACATTTATAACCAAGTGTCCGCGGGCATCCGCTGTCAGTTCGAGCCCTTGGGAAGTTCGAAGAACTCATTCTGTTCCCAGACGACGGAGTAGCTTAAACACGTGGCGAAAGTGGTCGCACCTCTTCCGGCGCTAACGAGAAAATACTTAAAGTACGCCCTTGCATTCGGCGTGACACTGGCGGTAGGACTAGCTCCGCTGCTCGGTGCTCTGCCAGTGCCAGGTCTTAGTGCCTTATTGTCATTGTTTCCCACGGACTTGCAGTTCGTCGTGATCCCTTTTGCGGCCTTTCTGATGGCCCTGCCGCCGTTGGTGGCCGAGTTCGCGGCGACTGTTGGCGGCGTATCTCGCAATGCGCGAATTGTGACATTTGGCTGCGCGTTTGTCGTCGTGCTTGGTGGGAGCGCGTTGCTCTTTAGAAGTTATTCCCATGATGTGAAGCGCGTTTCGTCTGCGGGTGGCGTAACCGCATATGTGGTTGGCTCAAAGTTCGAGCCCGACTGCCCTTGCGTGAAGGCTCACCTTCGGATCGAGCAATGCATCGGGCATGAGATTTCCACGCAGCCGGAGATGGTGGCCAGCTGTTATTCAGACGATGAGATAATTGATCGTCGATTGACGTTATCAGGGTTGTACATTGCTACGATGCTCGGATTCGGGTTCATGATCGCCGCGCTTATTCTGACGAAGCCCAGCCCTGGCCGTAGCAGAAGCGTCCGTGCGTAGCCGGTCTAGTGTGAAATAAGCGTCCCGGCCGCACATACGTTTATGACGATCAGACCGGCGTCGTCGTCCGTCCCTCTGGCATGCTGGCGACTGCCATCAATACGGCTCTGCGCCTGATGAGATCGTCTGCACCGGACGGGCAGTGTTCTGCTATCCTGATCGCTCTCCCCACAGAAAGAAGGAAAACCATCCGTACTACGCGTCACTTCGCTGCCGCCACCGTGCTTGCGCTCTTCGCGGCCCTGCCGCTGCTTGCGCAGGCGGCTGCGCCGCCGGGGCCGGAGCGCGTGGTGGTCGGGGTTTATGTCACGCAGATCTATGACCTCGATCCGACGGGGGGTCGTTTACGGCGTCCTTCTGGCTTTGGACGCGGCATCGGGGCGGGGACATTCGGCCGCTCGATACGATCCATATCCTCGGGGCGAAGAAGGTGGAGAGCGAGCCAACCATTACCATGGTCAAGGCGGGGCAGGTGTGGGATCAGAAGTTCTTTCGGGCGGTGATCCCTTTCTCGTGGGAGCTGCGCGAGTATCCGTTCGATGAACACAACTTCGTGATCCGGTTCGAGGAGGGGGCGTTCGACCGCAAGACCATCACGTACGTTCCGGATCGCGCGCAGTCGGGGATCGATCCGGAGGCGATGGGATCACGCTGGAACCTCGGCTCGTTCCGGTTCGATACGGAGCTTCGCCGGTCGCCGACGACGTATGGCGATCCGACGCTGCTGAAGCCGGAGAGCTTCTCGGCGAACGGGGTGGTGACGGTTTACGCGGAGCGGCGGCAGACGGTCATCTTTTTCAAGCTGCTGATCGGCGCGTACGTGGCGCTGTTGCTGGCGCTGCTGTCGTACCGCATCAAGACCGATCAGCCGACGCTGTTTTCCGCGCGCCTCGGCCTCCTGGTCGGCTCGCTATTCGCGACGGTGGTGAACCTGCGGTCGACGGAGGCGGTGCTCGGACGGACGGACGACTTCACGCTCGTCGACAAAATCCACATCACCATCTCGGTCTACATCTTCGTCGCGGCGGTGTCGGCGCTGATTTCGCGTCATCTCTGCGAGCGCGACCGCGTGGCGCTCTCCCGCCGGGTCGACAACATCTCGCTGATCGTGACCGCAGCCATCCTGCTGGCCATGAACGTGGTCATGATTTCGAACGCAGTGATTTCGAAGTGAGCACGACGCAATTCTCAATTATCGATGAGTACCGCGCCTCCGGCGAGTGAAAAACCAGACACCTACTCCTGCGGTCAACAGCAGTGGAGCGCCGAGCCCGAGGAGCATCCACGGCTGCGATCCACGCAGGATGAGCCGGAACGACTGCTCCGGGCTTTCAACATTAGCAAGTTTTGTTGTAGCGGAGGCAATCAGCTTCAGGTTGTACTCACCGGGTATCGCATCTGGCGAAGCGCTGACGATCAGGGAAATGCGTCCTTTCTGACCGGCGTCCAGCACAGCAATTGATCGAGGCTCGAGGCGGGCTTCGAAGCCTAAAGGCGTATTGGCGTCAATTGTTATATTCCGGGCAGGCACCCCCCCGCTGTTTTCAACTGTGATGGCAATTACGGCAGGTTTCCCCTGATTGAGGCTGATCAAGAGGTTGTCGGCCGTGAGGAAAAGCTTTGGAGCGCCGACAGGCCGCAATTGCAACTCGCAGGCGCCAACCGGATGCTCACCATCGCGCACTTCGGCGTTGAATGTGACTACGCGTCCGAACCACGATGCGCTCGACTGCGCCGGCACGTATATGCGTAGAATCACGTGGGCGGTGTTCTGATCATTGGCGAACTGCACGGAATTCAGTTTTGCCTTTGTGCCTGCGTCGATCCACTCATATGTCATGTCGTCCGGAAGGCCGCGGACGACCAGCCGAAAGTCGCGCGCGCCGATCGAGAAACGTTCCAGATCCAGGGCGTAGTCAGCTTTGTCGCCGAGGGCTGCCTCCTGTGAAAAATTCTGGGCGCGCGCGACAATCTGCTGATCGCCACTACCGCGCTGGAGAAGAATCGGCACTTCTTCGTGGCGGGTTCCGGACGCGATGATCACAGTCACTTCATCGACATCCTTGAGAAGCCGGAAAGAAAGAACCCGTTGTTGCGACTCGTTGCCCTGCAGAACGATGGACGCCTGATAGGGCTCGGAAATGATGCTGGAAGGGCCACGCAAACTCACGAGATATTGACGCGTTCCTTGATCATAGGCGTGCGGAAGTTCGAGCAGATACAACTTCACGCTCATCGCGCCTTTGGAGTCCACGGCTTTCGTCGCGGATACGATCCGAAACATGGGCAATTCATTCGCAAGGCCGACGCGCGCTTTGAGAGTATCGAGCTCCGCGCGCCGCACCTCCGCGGCAGCAGCTTCCGCATCAGCTTTTGCGACGAGGCCCTCATGGGCGAGAGTCGTCTTCCGCGCCAAGCCCTGGCGGGCCAGCGCTTCATTGATGAGAGCACGCTCTAATTCGATCCGCAGTTGCGCCTCGGATTGCCCTTTATCCTGCGCAAGCACAGCGCCGGCCCCGAACACGATCATCAGTGCCGTTACGCCGGCGCTATGCAGTAGTTTCGCTCGCCGTGAGGTCATCGATTGTCCGTGTGTCGAGTGTAGAGCTGGCGGCATCGGTGACCAGACGCCCCTCGCGCAGTATGCCGACGCGATCCGTGTATTCACAGATATTATGCGATTCGTGCGTCGAGATCAGCACGGTTCTGCCGTCGTCGCGAAGCCCTTTGATGATCCGGACAAGTTGGCGGGAGGAAGCCGGGTCGAGGCCTGAGCTGGGCTCATCTAGGAGAAACAGGCCGGCAGACTTGACGAGCCCCATTGCGATTACGACCTTCTGACGCATTCCTTTACTGTATATGCCGCATGGCCGCCGCATCGCGGCAGGGGGAAATGAAAGGCGGCTGAGCGCGTCTTCCACTTCGCCGTCGGACACCCGGCGCCCGTTCAACTCTTCAAAAAATCGTATATTTTCGAATGCATTCAGGTGCGCATAGAGGCGGGCGACCTCCGGGACATAAGCCAGGCGCCGTTTGGCCTCCGTGGCGTCTGTGGCAATATCGAATCCTGCAATGAAGATCGCGCCGCGATCCGGCTGCAGCACGCCAAGACAGAGGTTGATCAGCGTGGTCTTGCCTGCGCCGTTTCCACCCAGCAGCGCATATACGGTTCCCTTCGGAATCGAAAGCGTCACGTCGAACACGCCTCGCTGCGAGTCGCCGAACGTTCTTGTGACTGACTCGCAGCGAAGGCCGGCATCATTCATGCGCGGACGTCCAGTCTTTCAATGAACCAGCTCGCGGCAGCAATTGCGAATACAGCAAACACCATCAGCATACTGGCCGGCATCAGAGCCGAGCGAAGAATCACACCGGACAAAGCCCAGGTCGGCTGGAAGGGGATCAAGAAGGGCTTGACGTCATCGTGCACGACGAGCGCGTGCGCGCCGTCCTGACCGTGAGCCGCAGAGAAAAACAGATCGCGGCTCTCCGCCAGGTGACGGCCGATTCTCTCGTCGTACGTGCGCGCCTCGCGCAGAAAGTGGCGCCGCTGCTCGTCGCCGGTCCACGACAGCTCGGCTGCCACCTGTTGGAAGACTGCCGCCGGGGACAACAGTGACAGCGCCCGAAGCCACTCTTCACGCGCCTGCTCGTCGATCATCTGCTCGTCCCACATCCTGGCAAGGACTTCGCGGCGCCGAGTGCGAAGCTCGTCGATGGCCTCGCGGCGCGCCTTGTTGAAATCGTCCTGCCGCGAGCTCGCATCGGAACCCATGTAAAGGCGAAACGCGCTGTCCAGCCGGCGGGTATAGTCCAGGCGAAGGTGGGAGACCGCCTCGTCCTCGCGAAGGGCGATCTCAACGCCGCGGATGGGCGGGTGAGCGTAATTGACCACGAGAGCGACGGCTCGCGGAGTGACGAAGACGATCACTACCCATATGAAGAGGGATGTGAGCGCCGAGTCGGCCGATCGTCCCCCTCGGGAACTGACGGCTACGCCGATCGCTGTAAATCCGAGCAGGTAAAGAAGCGCGATCGCGGCGTACGCCAGCCAATGCCATGGCGCCATCGTCCCTACGCCTGTAATCGCCGCGATCATTGCAACGGCAGCGAACGCAGGAAAAAAGCAGAGCGTGGTAACAATCATGTTTCCCGCGATTTTCGCTGCAACGATCGTTCTCCGTTCGACGGGGTAGGAGAGCATCAGAGCGAGCGTCCCGTCCGCGCGCTCTCCACAGAGCGAGTCGAACGTGAATGCAATCGTGAGGAGCGAGAGCAGCGTCGACACAATGAACGTGACATCGAGGTAGCCGAACAACGCATCGACAGGGTTCTGAGCGCTTCGACTCTGGCCGAACCGAAGTCCCTCCTTTGTGGACGTGAAGCGGAAAGGGACTACCGGCTCGAGGCCGACTGTAAGGATCGAAAGTGGAGAGACGGCGCGCGTGTTTTCGACCTGTACGATTTCGTCGCGCTCCAATTGCTCCATGACCGACGGCAGCCAGCGCTGAAGAAAAAGGTTTCGTTCCTGATGCGCCTGCCGGAAATCGGAGACCCGCACGATCGACGCGAGCACGAATAGTGCGAGCGTCATGACGGCGCCTAATACAAACCGGCGGCCGCGCGCATGATCGAGGATCTCCTTTCTGACGATCGTTGAGAATACATGTGCCTGGGTTACGGCGGGTCCGCCGGCCTGGCGCCGTTCCGGGAGGGGCGTTCGTTCGGACATTATCAATGCGAAGGCGTCGCCCTCGTCGATCGTAATCCCCGCGGATCTGCGCAGTCAGAGGCGATTCCGGCGAAAATGCCATGCGGCCCGCCGCGGAACTGCAGACAAGGAGTGAACGTGCGGGAGAGATCGGCACGGATTGGAATGCCGAAGGTGACCTGGCGCGTACGCGACCCGCAGCCGGGAGCGGTTGCCGGACACGCGATCGAGTATTTCGTCGGAAACCCGATCACCGCCAGGAGTCCCTTCGGTGCGCTGACGAGCGGTTTCGCGAATCGGAACTCTGCCTGTGCGGGTGCGATCGCGCCGGACGGTCCTACTGTAAAGTCCAGTTTCAAGATGCCGGTTCCGTCGAGGTGGAACATCTCTGCAGGCTCGTTCGGCTTCGAACCTTCGCCTCTCGGATCGACAATGGCGTACTTCGCATGAACCTCGACCGTAATGTGAGTGCCGGGCGGAACATCGGCGACAACCGTTTTGAGCAGAATTGTGGAGGTCTGCCCGGCGGCCGGCAAGACGAACGTCAACGCTGCGGCGCCGAATGACAACAGGTGATATAGACGCATATTGTTGTCTCCTCAAAGAATGAAGTGTGTGCCGGCGGGCGCCGGCACACCTCGCGAGGGCAGTTCGCGTCAGCAATAATAGCAGTAATTCGCGTCCTCACCGCAAAGGGTGTAAACCTCGATCGCGCACGGCGGGTTGCCGCAGTCGTTGTCGATGAGGAACCGGGAACAGGCCTTCGCCTCGGGAGCCTGGAACGTCATGGCTGCCACTGACAACACGGTAATGACAAACAGCGCCTTCAATTGTTTCATCTCGCTCTCCTTTTACTTCAGTTGTTTTTGTCGCGCCCGGGGATATATAGGCAGCGGGCTGCCCTCGCTGATCGGTTTTCAAGGTATGAGTGCCAGCACGGAAACGCGGAGCTCCGGCTCTTCGATGCGGTCCGTCGAGATGACGAGCGTGTCGTTCAGTCGCGTGCCACGGCCGCTGCGAAGATGAATCGTGATCGTTGCTCTCCCTGTTTGATGCCGCAAGGATCGGACGAAGAGGCGTTTATCGGCATTGGCCACCCGTGTGATGTGAAAATCGCTTCGGTCGAGAGATTCGATCGTCACCTTCCCGTTCCTCTCATCGCCTCCGAGCACTACTTGCCCGGGTGCGATGCGGAAGACGGGGGAACGCTCCCACGAGACGCGAATAGGGACGGGGGTGCTCATCCCGTCCGTCGTTATGCGGACGAAAGCGACGCCGCGCCGTGCTGCCGGAAGCTGTTCATTCCGTAGTTGGATCTCAAGCCGCGTGCTTCCGCGCTCATTCGCGGCATGTACCGTGACGGGACCCTCCGCTTCGACGTTGACGATCCGAATTGCCGGTTCGATCTCGATCTCTTGCGTTGACGCGTTACTTTCGGCGTGGTCGAACGTGATGCTGCGCCTTGATAAGTGAAATGGTTCCAATACGGACGCGCGCAGCCGCAGAACCGTCAGCGCGTCGTTCGCTGCTCTGAGAGTCACTGTTCGTTCCACTACGCCGGAAAGATCCGTCGGATCCAGCGTAACGGTCAGATCCAGCAATCCTCCTGCTGGAACCGGCCGCTTCTCGACAGCCGCGGTGGTGCAACTGCACGACGGCAGGACCTCGGTGATTTGCAGCGGAGCCTCTGCCGGGTTTCGAATCCTGAACGTGTGTGAGACAGGTTGCCACGGAGTGATGACGCCAAAGTCATACATGGCTTCCTCGGCGGAGAAGCCGCGAATGGATCGTGGCCACGACGGAGCGATCGATGTGCCTTGTTCCAACTGTCCGACGAGAACAGCTGCAAAACAAAACCACCGCAGTATCACCATACCTCCGTAAACGAACCCCGTAGGACCTGCAGATGCAGAAGGGTTAATACGGCCTGCCTTGCCATCGGTGCAGAAACACTCCCGGACGATTTCGCGTTTTCTCGGTTTTGTCGTCGCCAGTACGTCAGTGACTGGGCGCTACTCCCGCCCGCTCTCTCACCTCACCGGCGTGGTCGGTCGGCGACAACCGCTAATTCAGAATTAAGGTCTAACGATCACTGAGGAATTCAAGAACAATATACTTCCTGTAGGCCGTTAGTCAACTGTTCTGCTCTGCCGCCACACTGGACTGATTTGGAGTGTGCGATTCAAAACGGATCAGCCGACGCTGTTCCCGGTCTCGCGGCGGCTCTGCGAGCGCGACCCCGGGACGCTGTCGCGCAGATCGTGAGGGCGGCGACGGTGATCGCCATCAACATCGTCACGATTTCGAACGCAGTGATTTCGAAGTGAGCACTGCTTCGATGAGCTCGAGCGGCGCGTCGTGGGCCAGCTCCTCTTCTTTTTCGGCGGCGCCGCGGGCGAGGTCGATCGTCTCCTGGTACGTGGCCAGGTAGGCGCGGCAGGAGGGGCAGACCAGGAGATGGCGATCGAAGTCGGCCCGCGTATCGGCGTCGAGCTCGCCGTCGACATAGGCGTCGAGGAAGGCGATCAACTCGATGCAGGTCACGTTGCTCACATCGCACCTCGCATGTGCGGATCGAGCAGCGTTCGCAGCGCCTGACGGGCGCGGTGCAGTTTCACTTTGAGGTTGTCGCGCGTGATCTGCAGTTGTTCGGCGACGACGTCGGCGGGGAGTTGCTCGATGTCGCGCAGGACGAGGACGACGCGGTACGGCTCGGGGAGTTGATCGATGCACTGCCGCACCAGCGCGCACGCTTGCTCGCGCTGCAGGATCTCTTCGGCACTCTCGCTCCACTTGACGGACGAATGATCCTGATGACCGTCGGCCTGGAAATGTGGGAGGAGGGCGTCGACGTCCTGCTCGCGACGGCGTTCGCGGACGCGCAGTTTCATCAGCGCGCAGTTGACGGCGATTCGGTGCAGCCACGTTCCGACGCGGCTTTCGGATTGGAAGTTGTTGATGCCGCGGAAGGCGGCGACGAAGGTTTCCTGCACGGCGTCGCGCGCTTCTTCTTCGTCGCGCAGGATGCGGCGCGTGACGGCGAGCAGTGGCGCGGCGTGATGGTCGACGAGCTCTTCGAACGCGCTGTCGTCGCCGGTGCGCAAACGCTCGATGAGGTATCCGTCATCGGCCAGCATCGGCGACAGCGTAGCGCGTTCAGTCGTCAAGGAGAGCATTGAACATGTGGCCGGATGCGACCAGCCGGTCGGCGGCCTCCTCGGAGAGCGGCTCGGAGAAGAGGTAGCCCTGCGCGTATTCGCATCCGAGTGCGGTCAGGCGCCGCAACTGGCTCACGGTCTCCACCCCCTCGGCCACGACTTCGATGCCGAGGTTGTGGGCGAGCGACATGATGGTCTTGACGAGCTCGCAGTGCCCGTCGCTCGAATCGAGCGTGGCCACGAACGAGCGGTCGATCTTCAGCGCGTCGATCGGCAGCGTGACGAGATAGGCGAGCGACGAATAGCCGGTGCCGAAGTCGTCGATGCACAGCTCGATGCCGAGCTGCTGAACCCTCTCGAAAAACTCCGTGGCGCCGCGTTCGACCATGGCGCTTTCGGTGATCTCGAGCCGGATCGATGCGCCCTCGACGTGCGCGGCTTTGAGCGCGCGATCGAGCTCGTCGATCAGCGTCGGATCAAAAGTCTGGCGCAGCGAGACGTTGATGCTGGCGGTGAGCGGCGCGCCGGCCATGGTGTGCCAGCGGCGGAGTTGCGCGCAGACGCGCTTGAGCACCCACACGCCGATGGGGACGATCAGGCCGTTCTCCTCGGCGATGGGGATGAAGTCGTTCGGCGCGATGGTGCCGCGCAGCGGATGATCCCAGCGCAGCAGCGCTTCGAATCCCGCCACCTCGCCGGAACGGAGCGAGATGATGGGCTGATAGACGATGCGGAACTCTTCGCGCTCGACGGCGCGGCGCAGATCCATCTCCATCAGCATCCGCTCGACGGCCTGCACGTGCATGCGGCGGTCGAAGATTTCGTAGCGTCCCTTGCCGCGCTCCTTGGCGCGGTACATGGCGGTGTCGGCGTCGCGCAGCACGGCGTCGGCGGTGCGGTAGCCGGTGGCGCTGACAGCGATGCCGATGCTGGCGGAGGTGAAGACTTCTTCGTCCGACACGGTGAAGGGACGCGCCAGTTCGGCGGTGATGCGCTCGGCGATTCCGGTGGCCTCGCTGGCGTCGGAGATGTTCTCGATGAGGATGGCGAATTCGTCGCCGCCGATGCGGGCGACGAGATCGGAGGGACGAACGCATCCGATCAGGCGATCGGCAGCCGCTCGCAGCAGCTCATCGCCGGCGATGTGCCCGAGGGAATCGTTGACGAGCTTGAAGCGATCGAGGTCGAGGAAGAGGACCGCGAAGTCGTAGACGTGCTCGCGCGCGTTCATGGCGATGGCGTGATCGAGGCGATTCAGAAACAGCATGCGGTTGGGGAGGCCGGTGACGCCGTCGTGCATGGCCTCGTGCGTCATCTGTTTCTCGCAGTGCTGGCGCGCGGCGATCTCGCGCTGGAGCTCGGCGTTGACGCGCTGCAGTTCTTCGCCGCGTTCGGCATGCGCGGCGAGATCTTCGTGCGCGCGCTCCAGTGCGCGCGTGGCCTGCTGGCGCTGCAATTCCGCCGAGGTGCGGCCGGCGACGATGAGGAGCGTGGAGCGGACGAGAGCCGCGTCGGCCATCGGACGGCGGCTCATCACGCCGATCCATCCGAACGCAGCGCCCTCGGCGTCGATGAGGGCGATGGCGGCGTAGCTTTCGATCGACTGTTCGGCCAGGCCGACGTCGCGCGGATAAAGCTTGGCGACGCCGGTAGGGATCCAGCAGAAGTGTTCGTGAACGACGTCGCCGCACGGCGTGCCGTCGAGGACATATTCAATGTTGGCGACGTGGGCGTTGTCGACGAAGCGGGCCACGGAGCGCGCGCGGAGCGGTTCCTCGCCGGCGATTTCAGCGGCGAATGCGAACTCGGCGTCGAGCGTGCGCGCCAGTTCCTGCACGAGGGTCGAGAAGTATTCGGGCCCCGGGCTGCAGAGCGAAAGGCCTTCGAGCATTTCGCGGATCGGCTCGCGGAGACCGACCCGCCGTTCGGCTTCGCTCATCCACATGTGGTCGTTCATCGGTATTGGTCCCTTCACAACGCTCCTTAGATGAGAATTCATGTAACCGGTTACATCAATCACGGAAACTTCAGGTGGAGTTCACATGCTGTTCACGAAAAAAGTGCGTGCAAACGGGTCAAGCGGCGAGCACGCGGGTGGGTGTGATGCTGACGAGTGGGTAGGGGAACGGACGAGTCGCGGCTCTCCTGAGTAGATTAGTGATTAGTAGATTCGTGGATCAGGACCGCGTCTCACCTGATCCCTAATCTACTAATCGACTATCCACTATCGCCAAGGAGCATCGAATGAAGAACGCGTCATGCCGCGCCATCCTCGTGTCGGTTTTCATGATCGTCTGGACGCCATCGCTGTTCGCGTGGGGACAGACGGGGCATCAGATCGTGGCCACCGTTGCCTCGCGCGGACTCAGTCCGAAGGTGGCGAAAGATGTCAGCGTTCTTCTCAACGGGCAGACGCTGGCGGACGTCGCGCCGCTTCCCGATCAGTGGCGCAAGACGGACACGTACGAGTCGGGCTGGCACTACGTCAACATCCCCAAGAGCGACACGGCCTACGATCCGACGAGAGACTGTCCGCCGCAGCAGAGCGAAGTGGGGAACGACTGCGCGGTGGCGGCCATCGAGCACTACAAGACCGTTCTGGCCGACACGACGCAATCGAACGAGACGCGCGGTCAGGCGCTCACGTTCATCGTCCACTTCATCGGCGACATTCATCAGCCGCTGCACAACGCGAACAACAATGACGAAGGGGGCAACCAGGTTCCCGTGACGTGGTTCGGCGCGGCCACGCACACCTATTCGGGCGATTCGAATCCGGTCGCGTGGAACCTGCACGCGGTGTGGGATGACGCGATCATCGAAAAGAGCGGCATGAGCGTCGACGCGTACGCGACGTATCTCCTCAAGCGTCCGCGCCCGGCGCACGCGACGAGCGGAACGACCGTGGATTGGACGAATGCCGCCTACCGGCTGGCGAAAACGAATTCGTATGTGATCCCGTCCGCGACGCCGGCGCCGCTCGGCAAGAAGTACTACGCGAGGAATCTGCCGGTCGTGAATAAGCAGTTGCTGCTGGCGGGATTGAGGCTGCGGTCGGTGATCGAGAGCGCGCTGGGAGGGAAACATCAGGTGATCCACAAAGCACAGACAGGAGTGTCTGTGCCACACCGGCTGAGCCGGTAGGCTTAGCTCACGACGACAGCCGTTCCGCTCCCGCGTAGACGTTGCATCGGCCGTCGCGGACGAAGCCGAGGAGGGTGAGGCGGAATTCGTGCGCGAGCTCGATGGCGAGCGACGACGGCGCGCCGACGGCGGCCAGGATGGGGATTCGCGCTACGACGCACTTCTGCACGATCTCGAACGACGTTCGTCCACTGACGACGAGGATGTCGGCGGATGCGCCTTCAAGAAAGAGCGATCCGATGACTTTGTCCACCGCGTTGTGGCGGCCGACGTCTTCGCGGACGCGCAGCAGCGCGCCGTCGTGCGTGAAGGCAGCGGCGCCGTGAATGGCGCCGGTCGTTTCGAACGCCGTCTGTTTCGCGCGCAGCGCATCGGGGAGTGACAGCAACAGATACGACGCGACGCGGACGTCGTCGTCGAGCGGCTCGGCATTCACACGCAGCGCATCGATCGATGCCTTGCCGCACACACCGCACGACGACGTCGAATAGAAATGACGCTGCAACCGCTGCAGATCGACGCGCGCATCGCCGGCGAGCGCGACGCGAACGACGTTCGGCGAAGCCCAGTGACGGATCGATTCGACGTCATCGCGATTGGAGAGGATCGATTCGGTGAAGAGAAAGCCGGCGGCGAGATCGAAGTCGTCGCCCGGCGTTCGCAAGGTCACGGATACCGGTTTGTCGCCGACGCGAATTTCCAGCGGCTCCTCGACGACGACAGCATCATCATCCGCGCCTCCCGGCATTCGGACGATCTCGACGCGCGCGGTCTTTGGTTCCGGCATCGGCGCGACGATAGCAGACGGACTTCTCCAACGCCGGAGGCGTTTCGTACGGTAGCCGGTGGTCCAAGCGAAGCGAGCGACCACCGGATTCAATGCCCGAAGGGGTCATCGACCCTGGCAAGGGTCGCGTATCAAATACCAAGTGCCGTGAAGTCCCTCCGCGACCGCTGCCGCGGTCGGAAAATCGGGTGCAATCGGTAACCGGTGGTCGCTCGCTTCGCTCGGACCACCGGCTACCGTACGAGCCGCCTCCAGCGGCTTTCGCGCCGCTCGCGCGGCACAAGGCCCACGCAAGTGCACAACCCTCGATTTCTCACAGCGTGTAGACTCCGCGGCAGCCATGTCGCAGTCCATCGGCGTTTACGGCGGACGGGAGATCGTCGCGCGCCTGCGTGAGAACGCTCCGAGCTATCTCTTCGTCGATGGCGAGGAGTGCGAGCGATGTCGCATCGTAGTCATCGACGTCGATGCCGCGGACGTCCTCAACGATCCGCCGCGTAAGAGTGTCGTTCGCATCGTGCTGTACGACGGCGCGATCAACGGTGACCGGCGCGCGGGAGATATTCGCGTGCCGCGCGCGGCGTTCGTCGCCAGTCCGACGGAAACGCTGGCCGTCGCGGTCGACCTGGCCGGAAGCGTCATTCATGCCGCGGGTCTGGAGACCGAGGTCGCGTATCTGACGCAGATTCACGAGCTGATGACGATCGCGGACGCGAACACCGTCTCCGAACGAATCACGCGCACCATCCTCGACCTCCTCGGCCTCACGCGCGGCACGTTGTTCCTCCACGATCCGCGCGTGGAGCGCTACGTCGTCAGCTACAGCTCCGATCCGATGGTGCGCGAGACGGGGGAGTTCCTGCCCGGCATTCCGCCCGATCTACTGCAGCGCGCGCTGTCGTCAGGGCAATCGTTCGCGGCCGACCGTGAGGCGGGGATGATCGTGATGCCGATGCAGGCGCAGCACGATCTCGTCGGCGTGATCCGCGTGGCGCTCGGTCCGCACGATCATTACGACGACGAGGCGGCCGCCAACGTCACCCGCTATCTCCGCTCCGTGGCCTCGGTGCTCAGCAACATCTATCAACTGACGCGCAGCCGCGATCTGGCCATGCGCGACGATCTGACGAAGGCCTTCAACCGGCGGTTCTTCGAGTCGTATCTGGACGAGGAAATCGCGCGCGCGAAGCGCTACAGCGCGACCTGCAGCATCATCTTTCTCGACCTCGACGACCTCAAGACGGTCAACAACGCGCACGGACATCTGGCGGGATCACGCACGCTGCAGGAAGTGGCCAAGCGTATTCTCGCGGCGGTGCGCGGCATCGACAAGGTGGTACGCTTCGGCGGCGACGAGTTCTGCATCATCCTTCCGCAGACCGATCAGGAGCAAGCCATCGCCGTCGCCCATCGCGTGCGCAAGGCGATGGTCTCCGCTCCGTTTCATCTGGGCGACAACATCGATACGTTCATCAGCGCCAGCTTCGGCATCGCCACGTATCCGACGCACGGCCTCACGAAGGACGACCTCATTCGCCAGGCCGATGCGGCGATGTATCGGGTGAAGTCGACGACGAAGAACGCGGTCGGCGTCGCGATCGCGGGCGGCGATCAGCGGCTTTCGCGGGCGTAGGTTCAGCCGTCGCGAGCCTCACCAGCACAGACAAGAGTGTCTGTGCCACACCGGCTGTGCCGGTAGCTGCATTCATGCATCACGGCAGGATGGTGTGGCACAGACACTCTTGTCTGTGCTCTAGCTAGGTTCAGTGGCTGAACCTCGTCGCGCGGATCTCACGATGACACGGTCGCAGCCGGTTCCGCGAGGTGCTCTTCGATGAACGTCTCATCCCACCTACGGCTGATCACGCAGGAGTTGATGCCGCCGACGCCCATGCTCAGTTTGCCGCTGTAGCCGTGATCGAGTTTGCAGCCGTCGGCGGAGACGAATTTTGCGTCGTGGATTTTTACATCCGCGTGCAGATCGCCCTCGGTCAGCGGAATCGGATAGAGGCGGCCTTTGGCCATGCCCAGATGTTGGGCAGTCAGTTCCCAGGCGCCACCGACCGACATGCCGTGGCCGAACGTTCCTTTGCGCGCGGTGAAGAGGACGTCGGGATGGAGCAGCTCCAGCGAGTTTTCGATCTCGGTGGCATCGCCGGGCGTGGCGGTGGCATGCATGTCCCACGTGGTGACGTCCGAGGTGCGCACGTCTTCCATCGCTTTCTTCATCGCGAGCTGCGGGCCGCCTTTCGACGGCGTGATGATGTGATGCGCGTCGGAAGACGTCCCGACGCCGACGATTTCCATGCCGAGGGGGCGGAAGCCCTGCGCCATCAACTCGGCGGCGTCGCCGATGATCCAGACGCAGGAACCGCCGGCGATGTGCGTGCCTTTGAGCGCGGTCAGCGGGCGAGAGACGTCGGCGTCGGCGGAGAGAACGTTGGCGTTATAGAACGCGGAAATCACCAGCGGGTGCGGGGGAGGATCGGTCATGCCGACGACGACGGCCTTCGCTTCGCCGAGGTTGATGGCGTCGACGGCCATCTTGAGCGCGACGCCGAAGGACGCGCATGCGGCCACCGGCGCGAAGGCCGGTCCGACGATGCGGCCGATCATCGAGACCTGCGAGGCGGGGATGTTGGCGATGTTCCAGAGGAGGTTCGGCGAGACGGCGGCCCACGGTTCGTCCGGGCAGCCCCACTTTTTGTTCAGAGCGCGGACTTTGTTCAGTTTCTGGCGGATGGTGCTGAGCTTCGCGGAGCCGGACGACGGCGGCACGGGCTCGGACTGGATGTCGGCCGCTTCGGCGAGGTACTCGAGCAGCGCGTCGCTCTTCGCGGCCCAGAATTCTTCCCAGGCATGCTTGGCGTCGATCCACTCTTCGCATCCGATGGTGAATTCTTCGGGATCGCGCGGCGCGGCGGGATCGTGGGCGCCGTCGATATGCGCGCGCAACGCGGCGCAGCGTTCGGGCGCCGCCCAGAATTCGTTCCACTTGCGCAGGGCGCGGTCGTAGGCAATGGTCTCGCTCGCGGTGACGGTGATCTCGCCGAGGCCGGTGCCGATGTAAACGTGGGCCTGGGTGCCAAGCGATTGCAGGTACTCCTCGAGTCCCGGATTCTGCGTCAGCGACTGGATGAAGGCGCCGATGCACGAGAGCACCATCGGTCCCATCTTGTCCTTGAGCTGTTTGAATTTGGCGGGCGGGAAGCGCTCGTCGAACCAGTCGTGGTAGGTTTCGAAGTCGAATTCAGGGTAGCCGACCAGGAAATTTGACGGTCCGAACCCTCTGAATGGGGAAAGCCAGCTATCGGCGCGCTCGAGGTTCCGTTCGAATGCGGCGATGTCTGGAGACTTCGGAGCGACGACGCCCCATCCGAAAACACCGATCCGCTTCCGCGCGTCCATCGGCGGCGCATTGTAGCGAATCCTGTCAGGGAAATTGCATGGTGGCGTGAATCCGGCTTTGATCACTCCCCTGATGAGAATGTTCGATGAGGTGTCCGTGAAGAAAACAGCCACGCTGTCGCTCCTGATGATGTTGACGCTCGCGCTTGCCGCCGACGGCTGCCGCGGCCGTAAGTCGTCATCAGCGACCGGAACCGCGCAGAACACCCAGACCATCGCCCCCGCCGCCGCCCAGCCCGCCGTCAACGGCGGCGACGCGGTGACGCAAACCGTAGACGTGGAAGACGGCCGCTCCGAAGAAGACGGCGGCGTGCTGACGAATCCGCAGTCCGCGAAGACGACAACGGCGAAGCCGGCGCCGAAACCGGCGGCGAAGAAGAAGCACTGAGCGGCTACTCTACGCGCTGCGCGCGTATGAATTACGAACCCTTCATCGAACGCGATCTCGACGCGATTCCCGGCGCGGTCGCCGAATTTCGCGACGCGCATTCGGCCGAAGAGACGTGGACCACCGTGACGCGGTTCGCGGTGCTGGCGTTTGCGCCGTCGCAGCATTCGATGCATGCGCTGCTGGCGTGTTTGTCGGTTTGGGATCTTCGCGAGGAGCTCGGCGATCGCTTTGATGATGCCGTCGTGCAGTGTGCGATCTATACGGCGGCGAGCCGGCAGCCGTGGAGCGAGCCGCCGATGCTCGATCCGCCGAAGATCGATGCGGATCAGCGTGGCGACATCGGGGAGTTGCGCGAGGCGATTGCGGCGTCCGATCGTCTTCGCGCGGAGCGCTGGCTGGCGAAGCGTTACCAGGATGACGACTTTGCATCCGACTACTTCGCCGTCGCGTCCGACGATTTCGAAGACCTCGGCCACAAGCTGATCGTCGCCTCTGCCGCCCTGCGCCTCGCCGATCTTCTCGGCGAAAAGGGGAGATACGCGATGCTGCGCGTCGGCGTGTGGGAGATGGTTGCGGTGGGGGGTGGGGAGTTGGGTGTGGGGAGTGGGAGTGTCGATGTCGACTCACTTGTGGCGAATGTCATCGCGAATGATGGCGATATCGTCAGCGCTCATGCGCTTTTTCTTTTCGATGCCGCGCTGCAAACAAACGATGATGCTGTGATCGCTCGCGTCGCAAGCTACCTGTCGAATATGAACGAATCTCCGACACCCGACAGCCCACACCCGACACCCCAACTCGAGCCATACCCCTTCGCCCGCGACTACGGCGCTTGCCTCAAAGCCCATGCGATCGCGAAGCGGCTGCGGCCTCGCTTTCCGAATGCCGATTTCGACGGCATGCTCGCGGCGATGCATCGCAATCGCGAGAAGTCGTCGGAGGAGATGACGTTTGCGTAGAGCGCTGCCGTTGTTCGCGATCCTTTTCGCAGCGTGCGCGACGGCGCGTACGCAATCGTTGACGCGGCGCATCGACGACATCCGGCACCGGCCGCAACTCGCCGGCGCCATCTGGGGGATCGACGTCGTCGACGACGCCGGCCGCACTGTCTACGCGCGTCACGAGACGACGCTGCTGATTCCGGCTTCGAATCGCAAGCTCTTCAACGCCGCGACCGTCGCCTCGTGCGAAGGACTCGATCGGCAGATCGAAACGGAGCTGTGGCGCGATGGCGGCGACCTCGTCATCCGCGGCGGCGGCGATCCGTCGCTCGGCGGACGTTGGGCCTTCGATCGAGACGCCATCTTCGCGCCGTTCGTGGCCGCGATTCATCAACGCGGGATTGCCGAGGTGCGCGACGTGATCGCGGATGTCTCGCTGTTCGACCGCGTCACCATCCCAGGAACCTGGAAAGTCGGGAACCTCGGCAGCGACTACGCGGTCCCGACCGACGCCCTCGCGTACAACGAGAACGTCGTCGGCATCGTCGCAGACCACTGCGCGGCGCCGGTGATCGTCACCGATCCGGCGTTCGTGCCCGCGAATGCGAATGTCGGGTGTGGGCGAGGAGAGCCGAGCGTTCGCTCCGATAGCGCCAACGCCATCGCCATGATCGGAAGCATGCCGGAGCATTTTCAAACGCTGGCCGGCATCGGCGATCCGGCACTTTACGCGGCGCAAGCGCTGCGCGATGTGCTGGAACACGCGGGCATTCGCGTCACCGGCAAGACGACCGTCAACGCGACGCCGCGAAGCTGGCAGGAACGGATCGCGGTCATCGAATCGCCGCCGCTGTGGCAATTGCTCTCCGTCGTTCTCAAGCCGAGCCAAAACCTGTACGCGGAGATGCTGTTCAAAGGGTTATCGGCGCAACCGGCGTCGTACGAAGCGTCAGAAGACATCGAACGGCGATTTCTGACGTCCGAGGTGGGCGTGGCGTACAGCGACTTCCGTTTTGTCGATGGCTCGGGACTCTCGCCGGACGACCTCGTCACGCCGCGCGCGATCGTGACGCTGCTTCGCTGGATGAACGACCCGTCGCGGCGCGCGATCTGGTGGATGATGCTGGCCCGTCCCGGCGACGAGGGGACTTTGCGCCGCCGCCTGTTGCCATTCGCCGATCGCATGCGCGGCAAGACTGGCAGCATCAACGGAGTCAACGCGCTGAGCGGAATTCTGAATATGCCGGACGGCGGGCATCGCTACATTTCGATCATCGTCAATCACAACGCCGGCGATTCGTCCGAGGCGCTGAAAGCGATCGACGCGATCGTGGGGGAGATCGCGAGGTAGGCAGCCGATCGGAGCGCTGGCGTCTCGCCGGCTGGACCGGCTGCGTCTCGCTGCCGACCCGGCAAGGTGCAGATTTTTGCTGGTAACCACCAGGCGAAGCGTCCGCCCCGTGCTGCAGGCAGAATTTTGCACTTTGGCGGTTCGGCGGCGAGACGCCGCCGGTCCAGCCGGCGAGGACGCCGGCGCTCCGATCGAGACGCTACGCTACACCAGCGTCGAAAAGTCGCGTACCAGGTGGCGCAGCCGGTCGAGGTACTCCGGGTCGCCGGCGATGCGGCGCTTGAGGTCTTCGGCGAAGGGGAGGTCGCGGCGGCGCTCCTCGTCCGTGCCGTTCCACTCCAGAAACTCGATCCATTTCTGCGGGTCGCCGTCGAACATCGACAGAAACATGTGGACGCGCGCGAAGTTCGCTACCAGGGCAGAAAGATTCGTCGTATCAATCCAGTCGTAGGTTTCCACAGCCATCGCCTGCACAAAAAATCTCCCACTCTAGGAGTGATGGAAATGAGGCGATCCCTACCCATGGCGGCAAAAATAAAATTTATTTGACGCCGGCGAGCTCGGCCGTCTGGCCGTTCCACGTTCCGTACGACAGGCATCGCACGCACGTGAAGGAGTACTCGGCCAGCCCGGTGTCGGGATTGGCCGTCGACTCGATGACCAGCTCCGACTGGCAGCGATAGCAGAGGTTCGCATCGCCGCGCTCGATGTTTTCGAGGAAGCCTTCGACCTGCTGGCGATGAAACTCCATCTGCCTCGGACGCTGCGGGATGGTGACGGTCTCTTTGCCGCGACTGCAAGTCAGCACGATGTGGTCGGCGAAGGTGGTCTGCACGAAGCTGCCGGTCATCGTCGCGCCGTGATGTTTCGGACAGGGAATCGGCTGCGCCGTCCAGAACGCCCGCGCCAGATCGCGAAGTTGTTGTACGTCGTTGGCCATGGTTTTTTTGATTCTATCCTGCGAGCCGCGAAGCGGATCGTCAGGATCTCCGTCCCGCTTCAATCTCTCCAAACACCCGCAAAAAGTTTCCGCCGAGGACCTTCTCCACATCATCCTCGGACATGCCGCGTTCCAGCAGACGCGCGGTCAGCAGCGGCAGGCCGGACGCGGTCTGCAATCCGTTCGGCAGCGCCGGGACTCCGTCGAAGTCGCTGCCGATGCCGACGTGATCGATGCCGGCCACTTCCGCCGCGTGAATCACGTGATCGGCGGCGTCGTCGAGCGTCGCTTGCGGGCAGCCGAGGGTGTTGAACCATTCGAGGTAGAGATCCCAATCGGTGGCGTCGTTGGGCATCTCCTCGGTGCCGCCGGCCGATTCGCTCTTCACGCGCTTCTGCGAGTTGATGATGACCTCGGCCACGCGATCGTTCAGAAATGCGGAGAAGAAGTTGATCATGCAGACGCCGCCATTTTTCGACAGATCGCGCAGCATGGCGTCGGTCATATTGCGCGGATGACGGCAAATCGCGCGGCAGGAGGAGTGCGTGGCCACGACCGGCACGCGCGTCGTTTCCAGCACCGCGTAGTAGGCGGCGTCGGAGACGTGCGAGATGTCGACGATCATGCCGAGGTCATTCATCGTGCGCACGACGTCGCGTCCGAAATCGGTGAGGCCGTTGTGGCGGCCGGCGTCGCCCGAGGAGTCGCACCAGTTGTTCGTGTTGACGTGCGTGAGGGTGAGATAGCGCGCGCCGAGCGAATAGAAATCGCGCAGGATCGACAGCGAGTCCTCGATGGCGTGGCCGCCTTCGACGCCGATCAGGATGGCCGCCTTGCCGTCGGCTTTGGCCTGGCGGATGCCGGCGGAATCGTTGCAGAAGGTGAGGACGTCGGGATTGCGGCGCACTTCATCATGAATGAGATCGATGACGCGATACGCGAATCGCGCCGCGCCGCGGCCGGCGTAGAACGGCGGCACGTACGCGGCGAAAAAGGATGCGGTGATGCCGCCCTCGCGCATCGATTTCAGATCGAGCTGCGCCTCGGGATCGTGTTCGCCGAGGTGCAGGTTGTGGCGGAGCAGGCGGTAGGGCGTGTCGCAGTGGCCGTCCACGATGATGCTGCGCGTGTGGACGGCAGGGGCGGCGGCGAGCGCCGGCTCATTCGTTGTTGAAGTACTCATCGACTCGATCGATCTCTCTCACCAGCTCCCCGACATCGTCGAAGAGAAACTCCGCCTTCGTCAACAGCTCGCGTTGGAAACCGCCTGACAGGACTGCCGCGATCGCCAGCGAGGCGCGATGCGAAGCGAGGATGTCGTAGGGCGTGTCGCCGACGGTGAGCGTGTTGCTTGCCTCGGTGCCGAGCTTTTCGAGCGCCGCCTGAAAAATCTCCGGCGACGGCTTGGAAAGATCGGCATCGCTCTTCGACGTCGAGCCTTCCACAAGCTCGCCGACGCCGAGAAGCGCCGTATAGTACTTCACCTCATCCTGGTTCGAAGACGATCCGAGCGCGAGCTTGATGCCGCGCCCGTGCAGCGTTTCGAACAGCTCGCGCACGCGCGGAAACGGCTTGACGTTTTGCAGGTATTTGTCCTTGTAAAGCTTCGTCCGATACTTCTTCAGCTCCTCGCCGAACTTGCGCATCTCGCGCGCGCTGAGCAGATCAGGAACGAGCAGATCGCCCCCTTTCCCGATCTGATTCCGGATGACGTCCCACTCGAAGTGCTTGCCGAAATGCTCGAATGCGTCGATCCAGCATCGGGCATGAATGTCGTTGGAGTCGACGAGGGTTCCGTCGACGTCGAAGATGATCGCTTTGAGTTTCACGGGGAGGGGGAGAGCAAGATCGGTGCAGCTTTGTAGGGGAGTGGGCTATCGTGATCAGGCGCTGCATCTTGCCCAAGCACAGACAAGAGTGTCTGTGCCACACTGGCTTTCGCCAGTAACGGCATTCACGACGACGGCAGGATGCATGTGGCACAGACACTCTTGTCTGTGCTGGCGAGGCTCGGGAGATCTGAGAACACCAACGGCAATTACACTACGCGCCGAATGAACCTCTCCCGGCAGATTGCGTGGCGATACCTCCGCCGCCCCACCGACCGGCTCGTGTCCGCAGTCGGATTCGTCTCGGTGCTCGGATTGGTCATCGGCGTGATGGCGCTGGTGATCTCGATGGCGCTGATGACCGGGTATCGCGGCGACCTGCAGCGCAAACTTCTTGGCGGGAACGCGGAGGTCTTCGTCTACTCGGTCGGCGGTCCGATCGAAAACACGGAGCAGCTCGTCGGAGTCGTGCGGGCGACTCCGGGGGTGGCCGAGGCCGCGCCGGTGCTGTTCAAGAGCGCGCTGGTGACGACGGAGCGGAGCTCGACCGGCACCGAGACGATGCTCAAGGGTCTCGAGCCGTCGCGCGCGGCGGAGTCGCAGATGCTGGCGAAGATCGTAGGGCCGCGTCACGGGTTCAACACGGCGGAAGGGGAGCGCGGCGTCGCCGTCGGACGTTATCTGGCCACGAAGCTCGGCGTGACTACGGGACAGTCGATCAGCATCACCGTTCCGGTCGAGGACAGCGGGAGCTTTCTGCCGCGCAGCGCGTCGTTCGTGGTCACGAACGTTTTCGACACCGGCTTCTACGAATTCGACGCGCGCTGGCTCTTCATCGATCTGCATGAAGCGGAGTCGCTGCTCAACGCGCCGGGGGCGGCGAACCTGCTCGAGGTGAAGCTCGTTCCCGGCGCGGATCTCGATGCCGTCTCGCGCGCCATCGATGCGCGCACCGACCATCGCTACGCAGTCAGCGACTGGCGCGACATGAACCGGCAACTCTTTTCGATGCTGAAGATCCAGCAGCTGGTGCTGTTCATCGTCATCGGCCTGATCGTCTTCGTCTCGACGTTCAACATCGTGTCGACGCTGATCATGACCGTGCACGAGAAGCGGAAGGAGATCGGGATCCTGTCGTCGATGGGGGCGGAGTCGGGAACGGTGAGCCGCATCTTCGTCTGGTACGGGACGATGGTCGGCATCCTCGGCACGGCCACCGGCATGCTCCTCGGCGTGGTGATCTGCTGGGTGATTACGCGCTATCACCTCGTGTCGTTCCCGCCGGAAATCGCGCAGGTCTACTTCGTGTCGTCGATCCCATTCGTGACGCGGCCGATCGATCTGACGATCATCGCCGCCTTCTCGCTGGCGGTCTCGTTCGGCGCGACGATCCTGCCGTCGTTGCGGGCAGCACGATTGAACCCGGTGGAGGCGCTGCGGCATGAGTGAATGTGGCACAGACACTCTTGTCTGTGCTTCGTGAAGCTACGTAACTTGCGAGTTTGCCGCGAGCCTCCCAGCCGCACAGACAAGAGTGTCTGTGCCACACCAGCCCGTATAATCCGCGCCGATGCCCGCACGCCTCATTCTCGAAGATGGAACCGTTTACGACGGCGAGGCCTTTGGCGCCTCCGCCAACTCGATCGGCGAGGTTGTTTTCAACACCTCGCTGACCGGCTACCAGGAGATCGCCACCGATCCTTCCTATCGATTTCAGATCGTGGTGATGACGTATCCCCACATCGGAAACTACGGAATCGAGAAAGCGGTCGCGCAGAACGAGCAGGCGCAGGTGGCCGGCTTCGTCGTGCGCGACGCGATCGCCGAGCCGTCGAACGCGCTGTCGGAGATGCCGCTGGCCGACTACTTCGCGGGCAACGGCATCTCCGCGATCCAGGGCGTCGACACACGCGCGCTCACACGCCACATCCGCAACCTCGGCGCGATGCGCGGCATGATCACGAGCGAGAACGAGCGCAGCGTGGAGTCGATCGTCGAAGAAATCCGCCGCGCGCCGTCGATGAGCGGGCTCGATCTCGTGCAGCGTGTGACGGCGCTACGGCCGTACACGTTCGATGAGCCGCCGGCGCATCCGAAGAAACGGATCGCGCTCTACGACTTCGGCGTCAAGCGCGACATCCTCCGCCAGCTTTCGCAGCAAGGTTGCGAAGTCATTGTCTATCCCGCCACCACGCACGCTGACGAAATCCTCGCGCAGCGCTTCGACGGCGTGATGCTTTCGAACGGACCGGGCGATCCGGAGCCGGTGACGTACGCGCAGGAAAACATCCGCCATCTGATCGGCAAGGTCCCGATCTTCGGCATCTGCCTCGGCCATCAACTTCTCGGCCTGGCGCTCGGCGGCCGCACGTACAAGCTGAAGTTCGGACACCGCGGCGGCAATCATCCGGTCAAGGATCTGCGCACGGGGCGCGTGGAGATCACGGCGCAGAATCACGGCTTCGCGGTCGATCCCGATTCGCTGAACGCGAACGAAGTCGAGCACACGCACATCAATCTCAACGACCAGACGCTGGAAGGTTTCCGGCACAAGAGCGAGCCGGTGCTGGCCGTGCAGTATCACCCCGAGGCCGCCCCGGGACCGCATGACTCGTTCCATCTGTTCGGCGAGTTCATGAACATGATCGACGAGTGGAAGTGATGCTCGCGTTTCTCCTCGCATTGCTTTCGGTCGCGGTCCCGCCGAAACCAGCCACATACGTCACGGACAAGAGCGGCGTGCTCGACGCGGCGAAAGTTCACGCGGTCAACGAGAAGCTGGCGCAGTTCGAGCGCGACACGTCGAACCAGATCCTGGTCTACGTCGATCGAAGCCTTCCGACGGATTCGACGATCGAACAGTTCGCGAACGACGCGATGCACACGTGGGGCGTCGGCCAGAAGGGGAAGGACAACGGCGCCGTTCTTTTCCTCTTCACCGGCGATCGCAAGATGCGCATCGAAGTCGGCTACGGCCTCGAAGGCGTGCTGACCGACGCGAAGTCGAAAGAGATCACGAGCACGATCATCAAGCCGCGCCTGCGCGCCGCCGATTACGACGGCGCGGTAGAGCAGGGCGTCGACACGATGCTCGCGGTGGTTCGCGGCGAAGGATTGAAGGGAACGGGCCAGACCGCGCACGAAGCGAAGCGCGTAGGGCGCGGCAGCGCGTTCGTGAAATTCATTCCGTTCTTCTTCATCGTGTTGATCGGTTTCATCCTCGTGATCGTAAGGGCGGCGCGTAGGGCCGGTCCACGAAGCAGCGGATGGATGCCGTCAACGGGCAGCGATTCGTCGTTGTGGACGTCTTCCTCATCATCCTCATCGGATTCGTTCTCCGACTCCTCGTCGTCCTCCGATTCGAGTTTCGACGGAGGCGGCGGTGATTCCGGCGGCGGCGGCGCCAGCGACTCTTGGTGATGATAACCAGTCGCATCGTGAAAGCGCGGATCCAGCGGCGAAGCCGCACGAAAGCCGCTGAAGGCGGCTCGTACGGTAGCCGGTGGTCCGAGCGTCAGCGAGCGACCACCGGATAAAACGTGACAACCGTTAGTTCGACCCCGGATGGGGTCGCGTATCAAATACCAAGCGGCGTGAATTCCCTCCGTGACCCCCTGCCGGGGTCGTGGAAAATCGTCACGTACATTTCCGGTGGTCGCTCGCTTCGCTCGGACCACCGGCTACCGTACGTGACGCCTCCGGCGTCGGGGTCGTATGAGAGGACGCCAGCGTTCCCTTACTACGCGTTCATCCAGGCGGGACTGATCGCGATCGCATCCGCTTCGCGGCTCGCCGACTGCAGACGCGAGATCCACTGGAGCACGTTGGCCATGTCGGCCTCGGCTTCCATGCGCTGACGGACCTCGTTGTCGGCCTCGTCGATGGTGCGCTCCAGGACTGCGTCAAATAACTCGCTCATCTCGACGGCACGTGGAGCAATCGTCGTGCCGGACGAAAATCAGTCAAGGGCGATGATGCCGTCACGCCAGAGCTTGTAGAAAATCAGCATCGCGTCCGGCTCGCGGATCGGGCTGATCTTGATGAGCGACCCGAGGTCCCATTGGCCGTTGATGCGGGAAAGCATGAAGCCTTCGTTCGGCGTGAAATTCATTTGCGTGATTTCGTCCAACGGTTTGGCGACGCGCGGCACTTTCGAATCGTGCAATCCCTGCCCGCGCAGATCGGACAGGATCGCGGACTCGGCGCCTTTGATCGCGGTGCGGACGCGCTGATGATTCGGGTCGAGGTTCTCCGCCGCCTTCAGCAGACGCTGCGCCTTCTCGTATTCGCGTCCGCGAAGTGACTGTTGCGCGCGCGCGATCAGCGAGACGATCTCGTCGTCTTCGGTGAAGTCGTCGACTGTCGCCGGCTCCTCGTCCGCCTTCGGCGTCGGCAGCACGACGAGGGTCGGATCGGTCAGCTTTACGTAGCCTTCGCGCGTGAGGTGATAGACCGCCGAGGAAACGTTGAACGACGATGAGCGGCTTTCCAGCACCAGCTCCGCGAGCGAACGCTTGCCGTCGATGGCGTTGACCACCGTGCGTTGCGCGTCGTCTTCGAGCTCTTCCGGCGGGAGGTCCTTCACGATCGACGGCACCAGGCCCTCGTGTCCGATGAGCGTGTGGATGCGATTCCACTCGTCGACGCGTCGCGTTCCTTCCATGATCAGGCCGGTGACGTCGACCTGCAGTGGGATCATCTCCATCTGCGGCAGCTCGTCGTCGATGAACTGAAAGTCTCCTTCGTTCCAGAGAAAGATGTCGTAGATCTCTTCCTCCGCTTTCAGCCGCATCAGCCGCTGCAGATCCTCCTCGGTGATGACGTCGATCATCACCAGAATTTTTCCGAGGAGGATGCGCGACTGCGCCTGCACTTCCATCGCCTTCATCAGCTCCGGCTCGGTGATGTAGCCGTGACTCATGAGGAACTGGCCGAGGTATTCGCGCGGATCGTTCGACGCGGAGGAGATCACCCGACCGTTGCGGAAGAAGATCTTCTTCTCCGTCCCCTTGTTGCGGACGCAGAGCGTGCCGGTTTTCTGCCCGAGGCTGAGCCACTGGAGCAGATCGCCGGGAAGCATCGTTTTGAGATTGCCGCTGACGCTCATGATTGGAAGGGTGCCGAAAAAGGGGGTGAATTATACGGGCCGCTCGATTGCGCCCGCTATGATTGCGTTGAATGGCCGATGAGAAACTTTTTTTCGACGCGGACGATCTCCACACGCGCAAGTTCGATGCCGCAAACGACCTCGGCGAGCCGGGGCGATTCCCCTTCACGCGTGGCCCGCAGCGCTCGATGTACCAGGGCAAGTTGTGGACGATGCGCCAGTACGCCGGTTTCTCGACCGCCGCGGAGTCGAACAAGCGCTATCGCTATCTGCTCGAACGCGGCACGACCGGACTCTCGGTGGCCTTCGACCTGCCGACGCAGATCGGGATGGATTCGGACGATCCTCGTGCTCGCGGCGAGGTCGGCAACGTCGGCGTGGCCATCGATTCGATCGAGGACATGGAAGTGCTGTTGGACAGCATCCCGCTCGATCGCGTGTCGATCTCGATGACCATCAACGCGCCGGCGTCGATCCTGCTGGCGCTGCTGCTCGTTGTCGCGGAACGGCGCGGCATCGAATGGTCGAAGCTCTCCGGCACGATCCAGAACGACATCCTCAAGGAGTATGCGGCGCGCGGAACGTACATCTTTCCGCCGTCGCCGTCGCTGCGCATCGTGACCGACATCTTCGAGTTCTGCGCGACGGAGGTGCCGCGCTGGAACACGATCTCGGTCTCCGGCTACCACATCCGCGAGGCCGGCTCGACGGCGGTGCAGGAGGTGGCGTTCACGCTCGCGAACGGACTGCAGTACGTGCAGGCGGCGGTGGAGCGCGGGCTGGACGTCGATGCGTTTGGACCTCGGATGTCGTTTTTCTTCAACGCGCACAACGATTTTCTGGAAGAGGTGGCCAAGTTCCGCGCGGCGCGCAAGCTGTGGGCGCAGTTGATGCGCGAGCGCTACGCGCCGAAGGATCCGAAGTCGCTGGCGCTGCGATTTCACGCGCAGACCGCCGGCTCGACACTCACCGCGCAGCAGCCGGAGAACAACGTGGTCCGCGTGGCCTATCAGGCCATGGCGGCAGTGTTGGGCGGTTGTTCGTCGTTGCACACGAATTCCCGCGATGAGGCGCTGGCGCTGCCGACCGAGGAGTCGGCCAAGATCGCGCTGCGCACGCAGCAGGTGTTGGCGCACGAGACCGGCGTGCCGCGCTACGCCGACCCGCTGGCCGGTTCGTACGAGATCGAGTCGCTGACGCTGGACATCGAGCGCGAAGCGCGCGCGCTGATCGAACGGATCGACGCGATGGGCGGCGCGCGCGAGGCGATCGAATCGGGATTCGTGCAACACGAGATCGGCGAGTCGGCCTACCTGGCGCAACGCGCGCTGGAGGAGAAGCGCGCCATCGTCGTCGGCGTCAACGATTTCGTCGACGACTCGGCCACATTGCCGATCATGTCGATCGATGAGTCGGTCGAGAGCGATCAGGTGGAGCGTCTTCGCGCCTTCCGTGCGCAACGAAAGGGCGACGTCGCTACGGCACTGACATCACTCGATGCTGCCGCCCGCGAGAATCGCAACCTGATGCCGTTAATCGTGGAGTGCGTTCGCCAGGAGTGCACGGTGGGGGAGATCGTCTCGAAGTTGAAGGAGACGTTCGGCGAGCACAAGGATCAAGGCTTTTGATCCGCAGATGAGACGCAGATGGGGGCGCAGATAAAAGCTTTCATCTGCTAAATCTGCGTCATCTGCGGATTGAGCCTTGATGCGCGTCGAAACAGCAGTGCCGATCCGATAAAGAGTGCGGCGTAAATCGCATTCGCGCCAAACGCACCAGCCACGGTCGGCGCAAACAGCATCGGGAAGGCGACGTGTCGCAAGTGCCTGATCTCGACGGGCCAGACAATCAGCGCGATGACAGGGACGGTCATTTGCGCAATGGCCATCGCTGCCATCACGTACATCATGCCGCGCGCTTTGAAACGCACAACCGCGGCGCCGATCAGTCCGATCAAAATTACGCCCCAATAAAACGGCTTGGTGGGAATGTCATCGAATTCACCAAAAATGCCGACGGCGAAGTTCGCCCAGTTCATTGCGAATGCCGAAATGACCGCAACGCCGACCGCCAATCGGTACGTCTTATTGTTCATTCTCCTGGCTACGAGCTCATAGCCAAGAGCGGCACTGAACACGAGGGCGCCCGCAAAAACGAATGAGTACCAGTGCCAGTTCCAGTCAGCAACGTAAAGGCTCCCGAAAATCGGGAACAACATGATGATCGCTGTCAGAATCAGGGGGCGGAGAATGTATTTGGGCATGTTGAGAGCCTCTCTAAGAATTCCGGCGGCGGTTTCGGCAAATATCCAGAGCGCGAAGCCGAACAATCCTTTTCCTTCGTCTGCGCGCTCGCGGAGAAGATCGTTGAAGGTTTGCTCCATCGGTTCCGCAAATCGCTCGCGGTACCGCTTCGGATAGAGACGAAGCAGCGTTGCATACCAGTTGCGGAGATGGCGCATCGACTGTTTATGAGCCATACGCAATCCCCGGCTGACGCGATTTCCGTTTGGCGACGGCGATGACTTCGCGGTATCGCTGCAACTCCGCCGCGAGCGCTTCCTGCCCGAGGGCGGTAATCTTGTAATAGACGCGCCGCTCGTCGTCCATTTCCGGATCGATCTTTTTGTCGCTCTCGCGGATCAGCCCCGCCTCGATCATCCGGCCGAGCGAGCCGTAGAGCGTTCCCGGCCCCATCTTCACTTTCCCCTGCGAGTCCGACTCGACCATCTTCATGATCCCGTAGCCATGCCGTTCCTGCGCGGAGAGCGCGAGGAGGATATGAAGCACCGCCGGAGTGAGGGGTGTGTTGGTCGTGCCCTTTGTCATGCCGGGTAATATATATCCGTCGCGGATATATTGCAAGGGCTATCCGCAGATGACGCAGATGGGGGCGCAGATTAGACAAGACCGCTTCTATCTGCGTCCCATCTGCGTCATCTGCGGATTCACTCCAACCCCACCTTCGCCCTCACCTTCAACTCCAGCGCATTCATCTCGCCGTCGTCCGTCTCATGGTCGTAGCCGAGGGCGTGCAAAACACCGTGGAGGATCAGGTAGCGGACTTCGGTGGCCAGGGAGTGCTTTTGGTCGGTGGCCTGGCGGCGGGCCTGGTCGATGGAGATCACGATGTCGCCGAGGGGGCGGCCTTTGGCGTTGGGGTCGGCGTCGGAGTCGTCAGCGGGGAAGGTCAGGACGTCCGTGGTCCTGTTCTTTTTGCGGAACTGGCGGTTGAGATTGCGCATCGCTTCGTCGTCGATGATGGCGATGGAGACTTCGTGGATGTCGTCGTCGACGCGCAGGGCGATCAGGACTCTCCGCACGAATTCGGCGATTTCGCGGCGGCTGAAGCGGGGGACTGCGGCTCCGGTGACTTCGACGTTCGTCAAGCGGGGTCCTGTTTTTCGCGTTCTTTGTCGGCGCGGTCGTAGGCCATGACGATGCGCTGAACGACCGGATGGCGGACGACGTCGCGGTCGGAGAAGTCGAAGAACTTGATGCGGTCGATGTCGCCGAGGATCTGGCGGACGACGCGCAGGCCGGACTTGCTGCCGGTGGGGAGATCGACCTGCGTCACGTCGCCGGTGACGACGGCCTTTGCGCCGAAGCCGAGACGGGTCAGGAACATCTTCATCTGCTCGGGCGTGGTGTTCTGCGCTTCGTCGAGGATGATGAAGGCGTCATTGAGCGTGCGGCCGCGCATGAAGGCCAGCGGCGCGATCTCGATGACGCTGCGCTCCATCAGCTTCTCCACTTTCTCGAAGCCGATGATGTCGTAGAGCGAGTCGTAGAGCGGTCGCAGATACGGATTCACTTTCTCGGCGATGTCGCCGGGAAGGAAGCCGAGGCGCTCGCCCGCTTCGACGGCGGGGCGGCAGAGAACGATGCGCTTCACCGACTTGTCGGCCAGCGCGCCGGCGGCGGCGGCGACCGCGAGGAAGGTCTTGCCGGTTCCGGCGGGGCCGATGCCGAAGGTGATGTCGTTGTCCTGGATCGACTGCAGGTACATTTTCTGGGCGACGTTGCGCGGCGTGACGACGCGGCGCACCGAGGCCTGCACGGCATCGTCGGTGAAAAAGTCGACGATGCTGGCCTCGGGGCGATCACGCAGCACACGCATTCCGGTGTGGATGTCGGAACGCTTGAGCGGATAGCCCTGCTCGATCAGCTCCTGCATCTGCGACAGCAGTTTCTCGACCGGCGCGACGTTGTCGGGATCGCCGGTGACGAAGATTTCGCCGCCGCGCGAGGAGATCTTGACCTTGAACTCGTCCTCGAGCATGCGCAGGTTTTCGTCGTGATTGCCGAAAAGGGTGTGTGTTCCTTCGTCGTCTAATGTCAGTTCCATTCAGATCCTTTTATCCGCAGATTACGCAGATGGACGCAGATTAGTACCGCGCCATGTCCGGCTCGATCTCCCTCGCCCAGCGGTCGATGCCGCCGGCGAGCGAGAGCGCGTCGAATCCTTGTTGCGACAGCCATTGGCCTGCCATCATCGAACGCATTCCGCTGTGGCAGTAGAGAACGACGGCGCGGTCGCGCGGGAGCGCCTGCAAGCGCTGTGGCAGCGTGTTCATCGGAATCAGCGTGGAGCCGTCGATCGAGCAGATGGCTGCTTCCCCTTCTTCGCGGACATCGATGAGGGACGGCGGATTGTCGCCGGTCAGGAGTTGCTGCAGTTCGGTCGGAGTGATTTCGCGAATGCTCATGATGTGAACAAGGTAATCCAGACTTCGCCGTATTCAGCGCGGCGCAACGCTTTCAAATTTTTCGTTTCGATCGTGAATGGCTCGCTGCGGCGTTGATGCTCGATGGCAACGAGTGCATCGTCGTTGAGAATGCCGGCGCTGTCGAGGGCGGCGAGCAGGTCGTCGTAGCGGCCGAACGAATATGGCGGATCGGCGTAGATGACATCGAAGAACCGGCCGCGCAGACGCGGGATTTCCGCGAAGACGTCGCCGGCGATGGCGGTGACGGGCGCATCCCACTCCTCGGCGAGCTGTTTGATCGTGGCCGAGCTCTTTCGATCGTGTTCGATGGCGGTGGCCGAGGCCGCGCCGCGCGAAATGGCTTCGAAGGAGAAGACGCCGCTGCCGGCGAAGAGGTCGAGAAAATTCGCGCCATCGATTCGCGGGCCGCAGATATTAAAAAAGGCCATTCGCGCGCGTTCCGAGGTCGGTCGCGTCTCGCGGGGCGGGACGGGAACGCGGCGCCCGCGCAACGTGCCGGTGGTGACGCGCAGCGTGTTCAGCGGCTGGCCGCTCCCGGCGTCCCGATGAAGTAGTTGTAGAGATCCTTCACGTCGACGTAGATCGTTGTGGGCTGGCTGAGGCAGTGCAGCTCGACGAGTTTGTCGTTCACGACGCGCACGACCTTGTAGATTTTCTTGTCGTCGCCGACAAGTTGGTCGCCGACTTTGGGCATGTAGCCGGCCACGGTGTTCGTGACGGCGCGGTCCTGGTAGATCACGCGCAGCAGATCCTGCAGCGGGATGATCTGGTCGGAGAGCGCCTTCGGCATGGTGGCCATCGGATCGAACTGCCGCTCCACGAAATTCATGTTCGCGTCGTACGCGCGCAGCAGCGAACGGCGCGTGTCGCGCGGCTTGCTCAGTTCCGAATCGTGCACCGTCGCCAGCGCGGCAGTCGAGATCGAATGTGTGTAGTTGTGGAGCGCGTCTTCCGGGATGATGACTTTCTTTCGGATCGTGCCGCCGGCTCCGCGCATTTCCACGACCACCAGACCGCCTTCGAAAATCGATAGCCGCTGATAGAGGTCCGCGGTGGTGACGTTGTAATCGACGAGCGGATGCGGAAGGCGTCCATCGATGCGCTGCGGTCCGACGGCCTGCCGGGCGCCGGCCAGTTCGGGGATGTCGAATTTGGCGAGCTTTTTCCGCTCGCGCTCCGGCAGCGGGATGGCGATGGCACCGCCGAGCGGAGCGGCGTCGACCTGCGTGATGTCGTGCGTCGGAGTGGGCGGCGGCGTTGGCAGCGGCGATTGCGACTGGGCCGTTGCGAGGAGGAGTGCTGCGAGTATCGGCAGTTGCGGCATCACGGTTACGAGTGGTCCGTGGTTCCGTCTTCCTGCCCACTGGCCACTGGCCCCTGACCACTCTGCGAATCAAGGTACTTGATCGCCATCTCGCGCGCAAACGTCCTCGCTTCCGTTTGCGCGATTTCTCCGGTGAAGACGGCCTCGCGCGTCCGCTCCAGCGCCTTGGCTACGTGCGGCCCGAGGGGGACTTCGAGATCGTTGCCGCGCAGCGGGAGTTTGAACGACTGGAACTCCTGGAACCGCGTCACGTTCTCCGACTCCTCGGGCACCTCCGCCGCCACGATGCTCAACATCTCCGGCGAAGCATGTTTGAAGAGGCGGAAACGCTGATGATCGGACGTCGACTCCGAAAGCGCGTCGGTGAAGCGCGGCAATTCGTTCGCGAGCTGGACGACGTTGCGGGCACGCTTCAGCGAAAAGCCGGAACCCTCCAGATCGACCGGCGACGCATCGCCATGCAGCAGCGCGGCGGTGTACATCACCTGCTTGTCGAGCGTCGTGCCGGCCAGCGCGCGCGCGGTTCGCTGCAGGCGCGGCTCGAGATCGCCATCGTACGGACGCTTTCCGAAGAGCACTTCGAGCACGCCGGCAGCGCTCAATGCGGCGATGGCGTTCGGCGCCGATTCCTCCTCGAACGCGAGGAACAGCTCGCGCCAGATTCGTTCGCGCGCGATCGACGCCAGCGCGCCGTCGGCCACCGCGCGATCGAGCAAGCGCGCGGTGCCGGCTTCGAGCGAAAAGCCGAGGCGCGTGGCGAGGCGGACGGCGCGGAAGATGCGCGTCGGATCGTCGAGAAAACTCTGATCGTGCAGCACGCGCACGGCCATCGCGGCCAGATCGCGCTCGCCGCCGGAGGGATCGTGGAGCTCGCCGGTGGTGAGGTCCATGGCCATGGCGTTGATTGAAAAATCGCGGCGGAGGAGATCGTCCTTCAGCCGGCCCGCGGTGACGGTCGGCATCGCGCCGGGCGAGCGGTAGCGCTCCTTCCGCGCCGTGGCGATATCGATCTCCGGCAGGCCGTCCGCGGTGATTTTGTACGTGAGGAACTGCGGGAAGGAGCGCAGGCGGCCGTTGATCTTCTTGGCGATGGCGCGCGCCAGCGTCGAGGCGCCGTCTTCGAGCGTGAGGTCGATGTCGACGACGTCGTGCCTGCCGAGGAGGACGTCGCGCACGGGACCGCCGACGAGGAAAGGGCGCAGCGCCTTTTCGGCGGCGACTTCGCGGACGATTTCGAGGCCGCGCTTCTGCGCGTTGGGGAGATTTTCGAGACGGATCATTGAATGATGGAGTTGTAAAGTTCGATCAGCGCCCGGGCGCGGTGCCGCGGCCTGAATTTCGAAGCAGTCTGTTGGGCTGCGATCCGCTTGCTGTGACGGAACTCCGGCTTAAACAGGGCGGCTAGTATCGCATGAGTCCATTCGTTGGGATCGCCGGGCGGAACGAGTACGCCAGTGCGCCCTTTCTCGAGCCGCTGCACATTGATGGCGGTGCGCGACGCGATGACCGCCGTTCCCGCCGCGATGGCCTCGGCGACGAAGCCGTCGAAGTCGTTCTCGCTCATGGCCGGATCAGCCCAGACGTCTACGCCGCGTAGATCGTCGGGAGAAGGCGCGGTGTCGAAGAGCAGCCAGTCGACGTCGTCGTGGTATCGCTGAATTCGCGCCGCAGTCTGTTCGATGATGTTGCGGAGTTGCGGCCGGGCGAAGGTGCCGACGGTTGGTTTGCCTGGCGGTCGCGTCTCTCCAGCAAAGTAAATCTCGTCGACCGCCTCGGGGATGAATGAATCCGCGCTGTCCTTCAACGGCGTGATGACGCGCTCGGGCTGCGCCGTCCTGCGAAATCGCCGGCGTTTCGGCCGGACGTTGCTGACGTAAGGCAGCTTCCAATCGACGCGCATGTCGTCGGGCGCGTAGACGTGGATCAAATCCGCGTCGTTCGCCGCGCCGATGCGGACATCGTGTTCCGCGGACAGCGACGCGAAATCGATCCGCTGCGATTTGCGCTCGTACTCGGAAGCGCCGGGAAGAAGAAGCTGCGCGATGATCACAGGTGGACCTTAGCGTAGTGCGGACGTCTCGCCCGGCGGGGGTTTCTGGGATTCAATTGCCGGACGCGTTGATTCACGGAAACCCCCGTCGGGCGAGACGCCACGACGGATGCAGGCGAGACGCCTGCTCTACGCTCGTATGTCATCCTTCGCGCGCTTGGCATGGTCCTCATCCTCTACCTCCTCACCGCCGCCGTGATCCTCGGCATCGTGCACGCGTATGTCGCGCCGCTTACGCGCTGGGCGGCGCTGGCGTTGCTGCTGCTTCCGCTCGTTTTCACGGGACGCGCGCTGCTCACGGGACGCGTGTATGCGCCGGTGGAGATGGCGTACATGACCGAGCCGCTGAATGCGTGCCGGACGGAAATCGGCGCGCCGTTGCCGCAGAACGGGACGCTGTCGGACATCACGTTTCAGATGATCCCGTGGCGGCAGGCATTGCGGCAGGCGGTGATCGCGCGTGAATGGCCGCTGTGGAATCGCTTCGAGGGATGCGGCGACATTCTCGCCGGCGCAGCCCAGGCCGCGCCGTTCAGCCCCTTCACGTTGATGGCGCTGCTGCTTCCGGTCGCGGCGAGCTTCGGCTTCACGGCGTCGATCGCGTTCTTCATCGCCGCGATCGGAGCGTTTCTACTTGCTCGCGATTTCGAATGCAGCGAGCTGGCCTCGCTCATCGCGGCGGCTATCTTCACATTCTCGGCGCCGATGGCGTTGCAGATCCTCTGGCCGCTCGGATTTGCGTGGGCGTTTCTGCCGCTCGTGTTGCTGGCGACGCGGCGCGTCGTGATCGCGCCGTCGATTCGATCGGCATCGATGCTGACTGCCGTGCTCGCGCTCGAAGTCCTGGCCGGACATCCGGAGACGTTGCTTCACGTCACGTTCCTCGGCGGAATCTACGGCGCGTACGAACTGCTGCGTCCGGGACGCGCGCGTCCCGTACGGGCGATCGCGTTCGCCGTGGCCGCGGGCATCGTCGCGCTGATGCTCACCGCGATCGCACTGCTGCCGTTTCTCGAAGCGAGTCCGCAAACGGGCGAGCATTTCGTGCGCGCGGAGTTTTTCGCCAAGGGTCCGTTGCGCATCCCCTTCGGCCGTCCATCCGCGGCGCTCATCTCCGACCTGCTGCCGTTCGCGCGGCAGTCGTTCCGGCACTTCCTGCTCGCGCATGCCGATGCGGGGAGCATCGCGCTGGCGCTGGCGATTTTCGCGTTGTGGAAGTCGCGCGCACGCGAGCGATGGTTCTTCGCCATTCTCGGCGTCATCTGCTTGCTCGCGAGCGCCGAGGTGTGGCCGGTCGCGCAGTTTCTCCATCGTCTTCCGCTGCTCAAACTGGCGATGAACGATCGGCTGGCGTCGGCAGTCCCGCTCTGCCTCGGCATTCTTGCTGCGTTCGCGATCGATGCGATTTCCGATCGCGCCGGCGCGGTGATGACCGGACTGTTGATCCTGCTCGCTGCCGGCGCCTCGGGGATGCGATCCGGATCGATCGACATGCCGCGATTCGTCGCCGAGATCGCGCCGCTGGCGATCGCCGCGGTGATCGTGCTGTTTGTGAAACAACGATCGCTTATCGCGCCGTCGCTGCTCGCGCTGATTCTTCTGCAGCGGACGATCTCGGACGGCGCGCTCGTCCCCGCGAACGATCCGCGAATCGCCTTTCCGCCGGTCGCGCTCTTCAAGCCGATGCAGCAGATTCGCGAACCGTTCCGCGTCGCCGCCATCGGACCGGCGCTTTTTCCGAACACGGCCACGATGTACGGCCTCGAAGACGCGCGCGTGCTGACGGCGATGTCCCTCGGCGCGATGATCGAGACGTTTCCCGTCTGGTGCCGTCGCGGCGGCTACGGATTCAATCAGATCGACGACCTGACGCGGCCGATGCTGTCGATGCTGAACATCCGCTTCGCCGTCGTTCCCGAAGGCGATCCGATTCCGGACGGCTGGCGCGACGTCGTCACCGATCGTAGTTCGCGGCTCATCGAGAACATGCACGTTCTGCCGCGCGCGTTCGTTCCGCGCAATGCACGCATCGGTGTTGCGAACGAAGTTGAGGACATGGCCGCCGCGACTGATTTCGCCGACATCGCCTGGCTCGATGTCTACGACGTCACGCACGATGCGCCGAATGGACCGGGAACCTTGACGATCTCTCGCCGCAAGCTCGGCTTTCGCATCGATGCATCGATGGAACGCGGCGGCTTCGTGGTGATCTCCGAGGAGGCGTGGAAAGGGTGGCGCGCGTACGTCGATGGCCGTCCCACGAAGGTCGTCCGCGCGAACCACGCCTTCCTCGGCGTCTTCGTTCCGGCGGGTAAGCACACGATCCGTCTGACGTACTTGCCGCAGTCGTTCGTCATCGGACGCGCGATCACGTTCGCGACGCTGGCGATGATCGCGGCGGCGATTGGAGTGTGGATAGTGATGAAGCGGCGCGCAGTCCGATTGCTGCTTTGAAATCCGGCAGGATTGTGTGGCACAGACACTCTTGTCTGTGCTTTAGCAAGGTGCAGTGGCTGATCTTGAAGCACGCAGCTTCGAGGCCACCGGTTGTTCTTCGCAGCGCAGATCTCCCGAGCATCACCAGCACAGACAGGAGTGTCTGTGCCACACTCGCTTCGCTCATTGCAGGGTCGACCCAAGCCGCCACATCAAAACGCCTGGCCGCTCGAGAACGCGACGAGCCAGCCTTTGCGGCCGAGGGGATCGCGGTTGAGGGCGTAGGCGAGGTCGACGCGCAGGAGGTTCTTCGGCGTTCGCGGGAGGCCCATGCGCAGGCCGATGCCGACGTCGCTTTTGATGTGCATCAGGTCCGTGAAACCGCCGTTGGTGGCGTTGCCGGCGTCGGCGAAAACGACGATGCCGGGCGAGGCCAGTTGCAGGATTTCGCGTCCGAGGTAGAGGCGCTCCTCGATGTTCAAAACGAAGGCGCGGCTGCCGGCGAACGCGTGCGCGCGGTAGCCGCGAAGGCCGGTCAGACCGTCGGCGGTGAATTGCTGCTCGGCGTCCATGCGCCAGCCGCTGGACATCGATAGCCTGCTCAGGAACGCGGTCGGATGCGACTCCCGTCCGCCGCGGCGCACGTAGAGCACGGAGGTGCCGGCGATCGTGTTCTGCAGTCCGCCGTCGAGGCGCGACGACAGCGCCACCGCTGGTTGGATGAAGCCGTTACCGAGCCACTTGCCGTCGCCGGCTGCCACGCGGAAGTACGACGTCGTCCGCGGGAGGCCGAACGATTTCGGCGAGATGGCCGCCTCGATCGAATATTGGCGCCCGAGGTCGAAGTCTTCGTAGCGGATGTCCTTGTTGACGAAATTCAGCTTCACGAATTCATTGACGCTGCTGTCGTAGCGGACGAAGAGATAGCGGAACTCGCGGTCGGTGGGCAGCAACTGCGGCGTGCCGCTTTTCATCAGGAAGAACGAGTCCTGCACCGCGCGAACGCCGGCAGTGAGGCGATTGGCGTTGGCATCGTTCGGATCGAGGGCGACCCCGAAACTCGCGGCGATCTCGCGATGCTTCTGGCGGAATCGATCGTTCTCGACGCCGTTCGCGTAGAGGTGATCGGCCTGCCGGAAACCGGTGAAGGCCATGTCCACGGCCCACGGCGTAGCGAAGGAGTAGAACGGCCGCGTGACCTGGAAGCGGTGATCGTAGCCGTCGGAGTTGACGTCGTAGGCGAAGTTGGACTTCCAGTACGGCGCGAAAAACGCCGGATCGCTGTAGACCACGCCCATGCGGGAACGGTCGACGCCGTTCTGCCATCCGATCTCCAGATCTTTGCCCAGGCCGAGGAGGTTCGTTTCCGACAGCGTCGCGCCGACGGTGCTCTTGCCGCCTTTGCTGCCGGCCTGCGTCTCAGGCGCGATCGACCAGGAATCCTGCGTGGTCACGGTGACGTCGACGACGCCGTCGTGCGGCTCGGAGGCGACGACGGACGCCAACTTGAGAAAGCCGAGCGAGCGCAGATTGCGCTCGGTCTCGGCCAGGCGCGAGGCGCTGTACGGATCGCCTTCGTGGAAGAGGAGAAACTTCTCGATGACCGACTTGCGCGTTTCGATATGCAGCCTGTCAGCGAGTTTGTACAGCGCGCCGTGGCCGGCCTCGGTGTCCGAATAGACGTCCAGCGGATGGATGGTGATTTTGCCGATACGGAGAGGCGGCTCCGTTTGCGCGCTAAGCGCGGCGGCGACTGCGATCCCGAGAAGAGCGAGGAGGACGGATTTCACCGGACGTTTTTGAGGGTAGCAGAAAGGGGAGTGGGGAGTTGGGTGTGGGGAGTGGGAGAACGGTCGATGAGAAGCAAAGAAAAAAACACCGTCCGCATCTCCGCGCTGAATCGTTTCTCCCACCATCCACTCCCCACACCCCACTCCCCTTTTGTTATCCTGCGCGTCACACCAATCCCGGAGGAAATCCTTGGACAGTTACAGAGGCGGCTGGATCGAAATCATCGCCGGAGGCATGTTCTCCGGAAAATCGGAGGAGTTGATCAGGCGCCTGCGCCGGGCCGTCATCGCACGGCAGCGCGTGCAGGTGTTCAAGCCGCTCATCGACGACCGCTTCAGCACCGAAGACATCGTGTCGCGCGACGATCGCCGCCTCAAGGCGCACGCCGCGGCCACGAGCGCGGAACTGCTGACGCGCGTCGAGATCGGGATGCAGGTCGTCGGGATCGACGAGATCCAGTTTTTCGACGCCGGCATCGTCGACGTCTGCATGCAACTGGCCGATGCCGGCATCCGCGTCATCGCGGCCGGACTCGATCAGGATTACATGCGCCGTCCGTTCGGACCGATGCCGGCGCTGCTGGCGGTAGCGGAAGACGTGTCGAAGATGCACGCGGTGTGCGTCCGCTGCCGCGGCGCCGCGCATTACTCGCAGCGCGTTTCGGGCGGCAATGCGCAGGTGGAAGTGGGCGATTCGTCGTACGAGGCGCGATGCCGCGCGTGCTACGAGTTGTACAAATCCGCGCCCGTCGAGGAGCCTGCGGTCCAGCTCACGATCACCGCGTCGGCGTAGCCGGAGGCGTGACATTTGTTGTCAGTGGAGGGGCGCTAGAATGGCTTTCGCGCCCGGCTGCGGCGACCCAGTCAGTGCGGTAACCTACGCATTTTCAATGTGATACGCCCGTCCATCAGCATGGTATTGCGCTTGCCGTATACTCTCCAGCTTCCCCGCAAAAGAGAGGTCCGGCGTGAGACGAAGACAGAAGGGCTTTACCCTGCTGGAGTTACTTGTGGTCGTTGCGATCATCGGCATCATTGCCGTGATTGCCATTCCGAACCTGCTCGTAGCGATCCAGCGCGCGAGACAGCGCCGGACGATGGCCGACATCCGCAACATCGCCACGGCGTGGGAAGCGCGCAATAGCGATTCAGGGCGCTACAACGCAGCGGGTCAGGCCAATGGCGTCGAGGGCGCGGACCAGCGCATTACCACTCTGAACCTCCAGTCGATGCTCACGCCGACGTACATCAAGGTCCTGCCGGAAATCGACGCGTGGGGGACTCCGTACCAGACATACGCCGATCAGGCCTACGGCAGCTCCACGAAGAAAGCCTCGGTGTACGCGATCATTTCGGGAGGGAAGGACGGGATCATCGAGGCCGATCCGACGACGGGACCTTTCACGAATTTCGATTGCGACATCGTCTACAGTAACGGCGTGTTTCTTTCGTACCCCGACGGGCTGACGTTCAATTAGGTAGGCGCGCAAGATCGCCAATCACGGCCGCATGCACTCGCTACGGACGCTCGGCGTCCTGATCCTCGCTCTCTGCCTGGCGCCGATCGAGTGCCGCCGCGCGGCCGGTGGTTCCGGCGATCCGGTCGAACGCGAAGCGGAGGACGCGCTGGTTTCGTACCTGCGCATCGATACCTCCAATCCGCCCGGCAACGAGACCTCGGGTGCGCGTTTTCTGCAGCAGCTTCTGATCAAGGACGGCATCGACGCGAAACTGATCGGCTCCGATCCGAAACGGCAGTCGGTCTACGCGCGGCTCGTGTCGGGATCGAACGAGAAGGCGCTGGTGCTGCTGCATCACATCGATGTCGTTCCCGCCATCGCCAGTCAATGGACCAAGCCGCCATTCGACGGCGTCCGGTCGAACGGTTACATCTGGGGACGCGGCGCGCTCGACATCAAGTCGCTCGGCATCGCGGAGTTGATGGCGTTTGTCGACCTCAAGCGCCGCCACGTGCGGCTGACGCGCGACGTCATCTACCTGGCGGTCGCCGACGAGGAGCTGGGCGGCGTCAACGGATGTGGCGCGATTCTGGCGCAGCATCCGGAGCTTTTCGCGAACGCAGGCTTCGTGCTCAACGAGGGCGGCTACAACGAGACCATCGTCGATCACGTCGCCTTCTGGGGCATCGAGGTGCAGGCGAAGGTTCCGCTCTGGCTGCGCATCACGATGAAAGGGAGCGCGGGCCACGCCGCGGCGCCGCCGGACGACGGCGGAACGCTCGGCAAACTCGTGCGCTCGCTCGATGCCGTCAGCCGCATTCCGACGCCGTATCGCCTGACGCCGGCCGTTGCGCGCGCGTTTCACGAGGCGGGGAAGGCGCGGCCCGACGAACGCGGCGAAGTGTTGCGCGCGATTGGGGAGCCGCTGGACGTCGCGCGCATCGAACGCGTCCTCTCGCCCGGCTACCGCGCTCTGCTGCACGACACGATCGCCATCACGCACGTCGATGGCGGAAGCGCGATCAACGTTCTGCCGCCGATGGCTTCGGCCGACGTCGACATCCGGTTGCTGCCCGATGAGACGACCGACGCGATGACGGCGAAGGTGAAAGAGACGTTGCCGAAGGGGGGCGAGCTGCAGGTGCTGCTGGCCGGTCAGCCGGTTCCGGAGAGTTCGAGCGACACAGAGTTGTTCCGCGTGCTGTCGTCGTCTTTCAGGAAGGCCGAAGCCGGCTCCATCGTCGGGGCGGTGGTCGGCGCGGGAACGTCGGACAGCCGCTACTTTCGCGCGCGCGGCATCGTCGCGTACGGTATCGCGCCGTTCAAGGTGAACTACTACGATGCCGACACGGTGCACGCAAACGACGAGCGCATTCGCGCGAGATTCTTCGCCGAGGGCGTAAGGCTGATGCGGACGATCGTGTCGCGTTTCTGCGCAGGTGACGGATCGAGCGCTCGATGAAGCAGCGCTGGGCGTTTGCAGCGATCGCCATCTGCGTTCTTGCGGTCTTCGGTCCGGCGCTCGTTCGGAACGAAGTCTTCTCGCTGCGCGATCACAGCGATTACTTTCAGCCGCTGCACTGGTTCACCGCGAATGAGCTCCGGCACGGACGGCTGCCGTTGTGGAATTCGTACAACGCGTCGGGCGAGCCATGGCTGGCCAATCCGCAGACCGGCGTTTTCTATCCGCCGGCCTGGCTGTTCGTCGTTCTTCCGTTCGCGCGTGCGTACGTCCTCTACCTCGCGCTGCACGTCCTGCTCCTCGGATGGGGTGCCTATCTCTTATTCGCGCGGCTCACGAAGTCCGGCGGCGGCGCACTCGTGGCGGCGCTGGCGCTGACGTTTTGCGGACCGGTGATGTCGCTGCTCGATGTCTCGAACAATCTCACGACGTTCGCGTGGATCCCGCTCATCGTCTGGTGCGCGCTCAGCGAAGTCTCGGCGATGACGTGCGGCGCGGTGATGGCGCTTTCGTTTCTCGCCGGAGAACCGTTTTTCGCGTCGATCGGGGCGTTGCTTTTCGTCATCGTCAGACGCCGCGGATGGATGGACAAGCTCGAAGCCGCGGCGATGGCGTTCGCACTTTCGGCCGTGCAGCTCTTCCCGTTCCTGCGCTGGATTGCGAACAGCGACCGCACGCGCGGCGGCATGACGCGAGCGCACATCCTGAGCGGATCGATGGCGCCGCGCGACTGGCTGTCGCTCGCGATTCCGCCGAAGCCCGATGCGCTGTTCGATCCGTCGATGGGCCAGCACTTCCTTCCGATTCTCTATGCAGGCCTGCTGACGATCGTCCTGGCGATCATCGGCGTCTTCGCCGCGCGCCGCCGTGCCGCCGGCTGGACTGCGCTCATTTTCGTGACGGCGCTCGTTGCGGCCGGAAGTCACCTTCGCCTCGTCGGCGATCTGCTGGCGGCATTGCCGCTGACGATCTTCCGCTATCCCGCGCGCGTCGTCCCGTTCGCGATTCTCGGCATTTGTGCGCTGGCCGCGTTCGGCTGCAATCGCGCCATTCGCAGCGAGCCGATCAAGCTCCTCCTCGCGCTGTTGACGTTCGTCGACCTCGCCGTGCGCATCCAGCCCCTTTTGGCAACGCAACCGTTCAATCCTCATCGCGTTCCGTATCCGCCCGCGATCGGGCGCGATTCGAAGATGGTGCGCATCGAGATGCCCAACGCGAACGACCGCGACGGCTGGATCCTCGGCTATCTCAATCTGTACGAGCGGCGGTTCGATACGGCCACGGCATCGCCGGTGATGGCGCAACGCTACGCGGAGCTGATTCGCCCCGGCGCGGTTCACGGCAACCTGGCCACGATGAACGCCATCTCCGCCGGCTACGTCCTCGCGCCGCGCGCGCTGGCCGCGTTCGAGCCGCTGGTGTCGCGTCCGGGCGTCGTCGTTCATCGCAACGTTCACGCGATGCCGCTCGCCTATTTTCAGGATGCCAGCCAGCGCGTGGCTCCCGTAAAGTCGCTGGCATTCACGCCGTCAGCGGTGTTCATCGGCGTCGATGCACCGTCACCGGGAGATGTGATCGTGACGCAACAGATGAGCAGCGGATGGAGCGTGGAAGTCGACGGCGCACCCGCCGTTGCGAACGAATCGGCGCTGTTCCGCACGGTTCAAGTCAGCGCGGGATATCACGCCTTGAAGTGGATTTATCGACCGGCATCGCTTCTTGCAGGTGCGATTTTGTCGATGATTGCGCTCGTGCGCTTGCTCTTTTCGCGCATGTTTGTCAAGCGTGCGGCGTGAGAAAATTTTCTTCGCGTGTCACTCAGAAATGCGTAGCAACTTTCGTGAAGTAGGGGTGTAGAATCCCGCTCTTCCATCGACGGCCAGGGGCAAATTCAATGCTAAGTATCGATGATCGTTTGAACCAGATCATTCGCGAATTAATTGGTAGCGGCATCACTCTCGAGCAGGCCGTAGAGGCCTTCGAGGGCAAGTACATCGTGGCGGCCATGCAGTCCAGCCGCGGCAACGTGACGCAAGCGTCGAAGGCGCTGGGCGTGCATCGCAACACGCTTCACAACAAGCTTCGCTCGCAGACGATGCTCAACGGATTCGCGGATTCGATCCGCCCCGTCCGCCGCCGCTTGTCCGCGCACACCGCGCGCGAAAAGAAGCCGTCGAACGGCAAGACCACGCGCTCGCGCTAACCAGGGAACCATTGCCTCAATCGCTCTCGCTTCCAGGTTCCACCGGTCTCCGACAATCGATTACCGATCTCCTCCGCCGACGCGGCAGCCGCATGCTTCCGATCAAAGAGATCTGGGAGCGTCTGGAAGGCGTCGACGCCACGCGCGAGCAGGTCGAGCGCGCCGTCGTTGAGCTGGAGCAGGACGGCATTGTCGTGGCCGTGCGCGGCAAGCGCTACTCGCTGCTCGAGTTCACGCCGTATCACGCCGGACAGATCCGCGTGCATCCCGACGGCTACGGAACCGTGTTTGGCGGCGGCGGGGAAGAGCCCGACGTCTTCATCGATCGCCGCTCGATGAAAGGCGCCATGAATGGCGATCTAGTCATCGTGCGCGTCGACAAGCACGCGCCGAAGTACCACACCATCCGCCAGCGCAAACTCATCATCGGCGAAGTGTCGCAAGTGCTGCGCCGCGCGCACCGCACGGTGGCCGGCCGTTTTCACGCCGATCCCGATCAGCCGTACGTCACGCCGTTCGATACGCGCCTCGATCACGACATCGTCATCGATCGCGACGGAACTCTGGACGCGCGCGATCAGGAGATGGTCAACGTCGAGATCGACCGCTATCCCGACCGCACCAGCCACATCGCCCGCGGCCGCGTCGTCGAAGTTCTCGGCATGATCGGCGAGCCCGGCGTCGACATCGAACTGGTCATCCGCAAGTTCCACATCCCGCATCTTTTTCCGCCGGAAGTGCTCGCCGCCGCCGCCGCCGTTCCCGACGAAGTCACGCCCGAGGAGGTCGCGAAACGTGTCGACCTGCGCGAGCACAACATCGTCACCATCGACGGCGAGACCGCGAAAGATTTCGACGACGCCGTCGAAGTGCAGCAACTCCCGAACGGCAATTACCTCCTCGGCGTGCACATCGCCGACGTCTCGCATTACGTCACCGAGGGGAGCGCGCTCGATGAGGAAGCATTCGAGCGCGGGACCTCGGTCTATTTTCCAGGCCGCGCCGTGCCGATGCTTCCCGAGCGGCTGTCGAACGGAATCTGCTCGCTCAATCCGCGCGTGGAGCGGCTCACGTTTTCCGTCGACATCGAGATCGACCGCAAAGGCCGCTTCGTCGATCGCAAGGTCTACCGCTCCGTGATCCGCACGAAAGAGCGGATGACCTACACGAACGTGAACGCCTTCCTCGTCAACGAAGGCGTCGCGGCGCCGAGCGGTCCGCCGCCGCATGGCGTGATCGTGCCGGACGCGGACGAACTTCGCAAGCGATACGGCTATCTCCTCGCCGACTTCACGCGGATGCACGAGCTGTACGACATCCTGCGCAAACGCCGCGAAGCGCGCGGCTCGATCGATTTTGACTTACCCGAGGCCGAGGTCATCCTCGATGCCGAGGGCGTGATCGATGCCATCAAGCCGACTGAGCGCAACGTCGCGCACCGCATCATCGAAGAGTTCATGCTCGCGGCGAACGAAGTGGTGGCCTCGGAGCTCGTCTTCGCCAATCAGCCCGGCATCTATCGCGTCCATCAGCAGCCCGACCCGCAGAAGCTGCAGGACCTTCGCGAGATCCTCAAGGAATTCAAGCTCACGCTTCGCGGCGACCTGGAAGACATGCGTCCCGGCGAACTGCAGCGCGTGCTGAAGTCGGTCGAAGGGACGCCGGAGGAACGCTTCCTCACCAACATCGTTCTGCGCTCGATGAAGCGCGCGTTTTACTCCGAGGAGAACATCGGACACTTCGCGCTGGCGATTGCGAACTACGCGCACTTCACGTCTCCGATCCGCCGCTATCCCGACCTCATCGTTCACCGCCGCCTCGGCGAGTTGATCGCGAACGGTCCGTTGTACGGCGAGCGCCTCGCAGAAATCGAACGCGCGCATCCGCTTTACGCCGCGCAGTCGAGCGATCGCGAGCGCCGCGCGGACGAGGCATCACGCGAAGTGCTGGAGTGGAAAAAAGTCATCTTCATGCGCGACAAAGTCGGCGACAAGTTCGCCGGCACCGTCACCGGCGTCGCGTCTTTCGGCCTCTTCATCGAGCTCGACGAAATCTTCGTGCAGGGCATGGTTCCCGTCGCGACGATCGGCGGCGACTTCTGGGTTTTCCGCGAACGCGAGCACCGTCTGCGCGGCGAATCCACCGGCCGCGAGATGCGCCTCGGCGATCACGTCACGATCGAAGTGAAGTCGATCGACGAAGACCGCCACCAACTGGAGTTCCGCCTGCTAGAGATCGGTGGAGCGCCAATTGCACTGCGCGAACGGTAAGACATGGAACGAAACGACTTAACGAAACAGATCACCTCGCTGGTCGACCAGCGCGTCGCGCTCGAAACGAAACTGCAGAACGAACCGGGCGAGTTGTCGGAGTCGCGCGCGCGGCAATATGGCGACGAGTATTCGGCGCTGCAGCGCAAGCTGGCCGGTTTGTTTAAGCAGAGCCATGATGAGACGCAGCGCATCACGCTGATGCTGGAGCTGATGCGCATCCTCGAGAACCGTCTCGTCTACCTGCACAACTTCATCGTCGACACGACCTCGGACAATCGCATCCTGGCGCAGCTCGTGACGCAGTTCATCGAGCAGCTCGGATCGCAGCGCAGCAGCGTGCTGACCAATCTCGAAGCGACGTACTACCGCGCCGTGGCCACGCTTTACGCCGGCGACGTCGCCGGCGCGCGCAAAGGGTTTTCGGAGGCGTGTGCATCCGAGGAGTCGGACGAAGCCAACGACATCAAGTACAAGTCGTACGTCATCCTCGGCCATCTCTCGCACGAGGAGCACGACTACGCGAAGGCGAAGGATCTGCACGAGCAGTCGCTCCGCTATTCGCAGAACAACAACGTGACCGCGCAGGCGCTGGCGCTGAAGGCGCTGAATTCGTACGCCCTCGGTGACCGCGACGACGCGCTGCATCTGTTCAAAGAGTCGCTGGAGCTCTTCGACGCGAATCAGCCGTTCTTCAACTCGTACTTTTTCCGCAACGCGCTGCTCTTCTGCGGCGCGATCCACTTCGACGCCCGCGACTACAAGAGCGCCGCGCCGTACTACCAGCAGGTGCTGGACAACGTCGAACAGAATTCCTACGACTTCTTCGACGCCCAGACCCACCTCGGCCGCATCGCCTACGCCCAGCAGCAGTACGACGACGCCGCATCCGCGTTCGAGAAAGCCGCGCAATCGCAGAAGCTCAGCGAAAACGAATACATCATCGACACCTGGTTCTGGATCGCCCGCACCCACCTCAAACGCAACGACAGCGGCAGCGCGAAACCGTACCTCGAAAAGATCGCCGCGACGGATGTGAAGTACGAGAAGAAGGCGCAAGCGGTGGAGCTGCTGCAGAAGATCGCGTAAACCTTCATCCGCAGATTACGCAGATGTGACGCAGATTAGTGGAACCGCGTCACGATGAAGGCGATGTCGTCGCGGAATTCGTCGGTGGCGGCGAAGGTGGAGACGTCTTCGAAGATTCGGTCGTAGACGGTGGTGAGGTCGGCGTCGTGGGCGGCGTCCATGAGGGCGACGATGCGGTCGAGGGAGTAGAACTCGCCGGCGGCGTTGCGGCGATCGGTCAAACCATCTGTGTAGACGAAGAGCATGTCGCCGGGGGAGACCTGGAGGCGGTGCTCATCGAAGACCATCGACGGCATCGCGCCGAGGAGGTGGCCGGGGGCTTCGTGGACGACCGTCTTGCCGTTCGACTTCTGCAAAAACAAAAACGGCGGATGCGCGGCGTTCGAGTAGACGAGATTGCCGTCGCTGTCGATGCGGAAGAGCTGCGCGGTAGCGAACTGCGTCGGCAGCGAGACGCTGAAGAGGAAGTCATTCAGGCTGGCCATGAACGACGACAGCGACGTGCGCGAATCGGATTCCGTGTGAATGTAGCTCTTGAGCAACGCGACGAGGATCGAGGCGGGGAGACCGTGGCCGGAGACGTCGGCCACGAAGAGGTACATCAGCTCGTCCTGCAGGAAGTAGTCGTAGAAATCGCCGGAGAGCGTCGCGCTGGGGATGTACGCCGAGCGGATCTCGATGCGCGGGCCGCGGAAAAATCCGTTCGGGACCAGCGCCTCCTGCACGCGCCGCGCGATCTGCAGGTCGCGCGTGATCTGCTGATTCAACTTGCGGAGCTGATCCTGATACCGCTTCATCCGCAGCAGCGCGCCGAGGCGGGCGAAGAGGATTTCAGTGTCGGAGCCTTTGGTCACGAAATCGTCGGCGCCCGCTTCGAGGCCTGCCACGACCGTTTGCGCGGCATCGGCGCCGGTCAGCATCAGCACCGGAATCGTTTGCAGAACGGGATCGGCCTTGATGCGGCGCGTGACTTCGAAGCCGTCCATCACCGGCATCCGGTAGTCGACGATGAACGCCGCCGGCGTGATGGCCTGCGCCAACGCCAGCCCTTCTTCACCCGAGGTTGCGGCGGAGACGTCGAAGCCGCGCCGCTCGAGAAAGCGTTTCGTCACCTGCAGGTCGTTCGCGCTGTCGTCGATGAGGACGATGCGCTCGCGGGTGGGGTCGGTGTCGGGCATCAGCGCTCTTTCAGGTACTCCTGCACTTCTTCGACAAGCCGCGGAAGATCAGTCTGAATGAACCCCCAGACGAAGTCGCGATCCACGGTCGAGTATCCATGAACGACGATGTTACGGAAGCCGATGATCGATCGTGAATCGGTGATCTTCGTCGCCAGCGCTGGATCGACCGCGATCGCATTGCGAAGTGCTTCGCCGATGATGATGAATTCGCGTTCGATCGAGGACCGCAGCCATCTCGTCGTACGGAACTCAGCAAGTGAGCTTTTCTGCGCCAGCTCGAGAATCGCGCGGCACGCCTCGTCGATGTCGAACAGATATTTCTCGATCTCAGGCTGCATAGAGCTCTCGCTGCGTCAGCTCGATTGCCTGCCGGAAGAATGGATTGTCGACAGCGGCCATGCCGACGAGGTCGATTGGGCGCTCGAGCAACTCCTCGATTGCGAACTTGAGCTCGAAGTACGAATGCCAGCCATCACTCCTGCTGCTCGCGTCGAATTCGACGACGAAGTCGACATCGCTGCTGGCCGGGTCGAACGTCCCTTTTACCGCGGAGCCGAAGACGGCCAGCCGCTTGACGCCGTACCGCCCGCAGAGTTCGCGGATTTCGTCGAGATGTTCGGTGAGGAGTGGCGGCAAGGGAGTCACGCCGAAATTGTACCGTTGCATGGCGTGCAAAGTTACAACCGCGTGACGCTCGGTGACGGCTGCTAACCTTTGCCTCAGGTCATCGTCTCAGCGTGTGTGAGACGAACGGCGGCGCTCCTCCTCATGCTCCTATCGGTGACGGCCTGTCAGCTTCCCGAGAACTCCAGGCGCGCTGCAAGCCGGGCGGTTTTAACGTTCGTTCTCGAGTCCGCGATCGATCTGCAGGGCCGGACGGTGCTTACCCAAAGCAGCACGCGTCCGGTTCTGCAGTCGACAGCGCCGAAAAAGCCCGCGACACGAACCTGCTCGCGTCAAAAGCCGCTGGCGCCGAAGACGCGAATTCTCGTCGCGCGCTGCCCGGTTCCGACCCTTACCCCGCGCCCATTCCCGTGGTCTTGAAGACGATCGGGATGATCACGAAGAGCTGCACGGCGTCGAAGATGCCGTGCGCGATGACGCCCGGGACCAGGTTCTTCGTCCGGTAAAACGTGAAGCCAATCACGAGCGAGATCAGCGTGACGCCGATCAGCAGAAACGGCTGGCCGAGGCCGGAGTGGGCGAGCGCGAAGAGGATGGTCGAGGCGATGAGGCCGACGCGCTTCTGAAGCCAGCCGCGGAAGAAGGCCTCCTCGATCGTCATCGCCGACAGCACAATCACGCACTTTTTCCAGAGCGGCAGCGCCGCCATCCAGCCGATCATCGGCGACGGCGTCGGATTCTTCGGCATCAATCCCGAGGCCACGAGGAGCAGGCCGATGATCAGCGCGATGGAAATCGTGAAAATCCATCCGCCGACGCCGACCGCGAAACCGGTCAGGACGGCCTCGCCGTTGCCTTGGCGCGGGATGTTCAGGAACTCGCCGAGGGGCGGACGCTTCGTCAGCAGCCACCAGCCGAGGAGGAAGACGAAGAGGATCGCGTGCAGGCCGAAGAGCGAATAGAACGGAACGCGCGCCAGCTCCTGCGCGGTCGGGATGCGCAGGGAGGAGCCGGTGATCAGGATGACCAGTCCGAACATCAGGATGCCGAGCCATAGATAGGCGATGACCTTCATCGCCGTCGACGAAAAGTGATCCGCGGAGAGGAGCCGGTAGCGCTCGTTCAGCACGATGATCGCGCCGTAGACGAGCGTGATGAAGATGAGCGGCAGGACGTAGTGGTGCATCGGGGGGCGAGTTTAAGCGTTTTCACCACGGAGACACAGTGTTGCGCAGGGGATGTCGCAGTGCGACGCGGGTGTGTCGCAGCGTGACGCGGCCTTGTCGCAGCGTGACACGGGGCGTGTCGCAGTGCGACGCGGGCGTGTCGCAGCGTGACACGGGGTGTGTCGCAGTGCGACGCGGGCGTGTCGCAGCGTGACACGGGTGTGTCGCAGTGCGACGCGGGCGTGTCGCAGCGTGACACGGGGCGTGTCGCAGTGCGACGCGGCCTTGTCGCAGTGCGACACGGGTATGTCGCAGTGCGACGCGGAGGGTGTCGCCGCCCACTCATCCGCGTTCGGCACGTCTCCCCCAGCAAAACAGCGGGGAAGAAGGACGCTCGATGTGAGGAACCCGCAAGAACCGTCGCGTTGTAGTACAGATAACAATGAAAATGCCGCTGTGTCCTCAGTGTCTCTGTGGCTCAAATCGTCTGATCGCCGCCAGAATCCCCTCCAACTCCTCGGCCGAATCGAAGAAGTGATCGGGATTCTCCGCTCGTAACGTCGCTGCCGGCGTTTTCCCCGAGGCGATGGCGATCGTCGTCGCGCCGTGGGGGACGCCGCAGCGGACGTCGTAGATCGAGTCGCCGATGATCACGACGTCCGCGCCTCGGAAGTCGATGCCGGTCATGGCCGCGGCACGCTCAACGGCGATCGGCGGCAGCTCCTCGCGGCGGGGCGAGTCGCTGCCGAACGCACCGAACGGGAAGTAATCATTGAGCGCGATCGCGCCGAGTTTCAGCCGCGCGCCCGGCTCGATGTTGCCGGTGAGCAGCGCCAGCGTCAGGCGCTCGTCGGCGCGAATGGCGTCGAGCAGTGCGCCGACGCCTGCCAGCGTGCGCACGCGTCCCGGCGCATTGCGCGCCAGGCCGGCCAGGTAGTGATCCCAGAGCGCGGGGAGGCGCGACTCGATGTCCGCGTCGGTCCAATCGGCGTCGCGGAGAATCATCCCCGCGATCTGCGGATCGGTGCGGCCGGAGAAATCGTAGCGGCGGACGTCGCCTCGAAATCCGTAGACCTCGGCCAGCGCTTCGGCGAACGCCTCGCGGGCCGCGCCGTCGTCGGTAATGAGCGTTCCGTCAATGTCGAAAAGCACGAGGCGGCGTGACGTCGGCGGCATGGGGCGACAGGGTACACTTCGCCGCCGGTCATGAAGAAAACGTCCCTCGCCGTCCTCTTTCTCACCGTCTTCATCGATCTCATCGGCTTCGGGATGGTCATCCCGTTCCTCTCGTTTTACGCGCGCGAATACGGCGCCAGCGGCACGACGGTGGGGATGGTGGTCGGCATCTACTCGATCATGCAGTTCTTCTTTGCGCCGGTGTGGGGGAGGATGTCCGACCGCATCGGGCGGCGTCCGGTGATCCTGATCAGCCTCACCGCGAGCTGCGCCGGCTATTTTCTGTTCGCCATCTCCCGCAGCCTCACGGTTTTGTTTCTGTCGCGGATCGTGGCCGGCGCGGGCGGAGCGAACATCGGCACGGCGCAGGCCTACATCGCGGACAAGACCACGCCGGAAAATCGCGCCCGCGGGATGGGGATTATTGGGGCGGCATTCGGGATGGGATTCATCCTCGGGCCGCCGCTCAGCGGACTCCTTTCGCACCTCGGCACGAAGCACGGGTACGCGGGCAACCTGCTGCCGGGCGTCGCGGCCGGATCGCTGTCTCTGATCGCGCTGCTGATTGCGTTTTTCGTCCTCGGCGAATCGAAAGCGCCGGATTTGAAGCCGCGCAGCGGCGTACCGCCGCAGTTCGACAGCCACGTCTGGCACGAGGTGTCCGCGCACGGACTGCTGTTCGCCGTCATCGCCACGCTGTTCATCACGCTGCTGGCCGTGTCGGGGATGGAGATCAGCGTCACGCTGCACGCGCGCGACCGATTCCATTTCACGCAGCTCGACCTCTCCTGGTTTTTTCTGTTCATGGGAGTAATCGTGGCCGCGATTCAGGGCGGCTTGATCGGACGGCTGGCGAAAAAATTCGGCGAGAAGACGCTGGTCGCGATCGGCGCGGCGTCGTTCACGATCGGACTGGCCCTCGTGCCGCTGGTCTGGCGCGTGCCGCTGCTCTACGTCGTGGCCTTCTTCATCGCCATCGGACAGGGATTGTCGTATCCGTCGCTGACGTCGCTGGTGACGAAGGTCTCCCCGCCGAACGAGCACGGGAGCATGCTCGGCCTGGCCTCGGGGATCGGGTCGCTGGCGCGATTTCTCGGCCCGATCTGGTGCGGATTCCTCTACGACCTGGCGCAGGCACGCGGCGCGTTTTACGGCAGCGCCGTCCTGACCGCGATCGCGTTCTTCATCGCGCTGCGCATGCGCAAGCAGCCGCTGCTCGCCGAATCGGCAGGATAAGATTCGGACCATGTCGATCCTGAAAGTCTCCCGTCTCGGCCATCCCGTTCTGCGAATGAAAGCGTCCGACGTCGAAGCCGCCGACATCAAGGCGGGAAAGTTCCACGCCCTGATCGACGACATGATCGAGACGATGCACGAATACGAGGGCGTCGGACTGGCGGGGCCGCAAGTCCATCTGCCGCTGCGGATTTTCGTGTTCGAGGTGCAGGAGAAAGTGGCCAAACGCCGCGGCATCGCAAAACTGAACGCAGGCGTTTTCTTCAACGCCGTCTACGAGCCGATCGGCACCGAGACGATTACCGATTGGGAAGGTTGCCTCAGCGTCCCATTCCTCGGCGGCGAGGTGGCGCGTTACAAACGCCTGCGCGTCCGCGGGCTCGATCACGAAGGGAACGAAGCGGAGCTGGAAGTGGCCGATTTCACCGCACGCATCTTCCAGCACGAGATCGACCACACTGACGGTCACGTCTACCTCGATCGGATGCCCGACCTGACGACGCTCGGCTACACGGTCGTTCTGTAGCCTGGCAAGTAGCGCCGCCGGCTCGGCGGCTGGACCGCCAGCGGCTCGCTGGCATTTTCGGGACGCGCCGCCGAGCCGGCGGCGCTACGGACCGAACAGCCGTTCGGCTGCCTGCCATACGCACACATACTCCGTCAATATTGAAGTTCAGACACCGTTCCGTTACCGTGCGCGGCAGTTCCCCGTCCCCGGTAAATCGCTTCGCTTCCCGGAACAGCCCGCCCGCTGTCCCCGAAAGGACTTCTCCCGCATGCGCCTCGTCAGAGCCTCGCTGGTCTCCCTGCTACTGCTGTCTCTTCTCACCGGCGCGGTCAACGCGCAAACCTGCCCTCCGCTGCAAGGCGTGCAGGTAACGCTGGAAGGAGCGCAATTCAGTTGCAGGACGTCGACCGGCGGCACCTACACCGCCGCCGAAATCGGAGGCGGCACGTCAACACACCAATGGGTTTACGGAACGTCGGGCACCGGCCCGTGGACGCCGATCACCGGCGCGACCGGGACGACGTATCGGCTGACCGGCAGTGATTTCCCATCGAGCGGCTTCTGGTGGATCGCCGAGACCTCGACGCCGCAGTGCGGTTCGCCGATGACCGGCGGAGCGCAGTCGGTGACGATCTACGACACGCTGCCGGCGCCGGAAATGTTCGGCAACGATCAGATCTGTGCGAATGCCACGAACGCCATCGCTTCGGCGTCGGCGCAGTGGGACAGCTACTCGTGGTCGATCACGCACGGAACGCTCATTCCGGGTTCGAATGGCTGCGGCGATGATCCGACCAAACGCTGCATCTCGTTCCGTCCGGACGGAACCGGCGAGGTGCATCTGTCGCTGACGGTCACTGCCGGATCGTGTTCGTCGAGCGCGCTTCGCGCCGTTCCGCTGGTCGAGAATGCTCCGCCGCAACTCTGGGTCTCGTCGCCGGTGTGCCCGGGCGGAGAAGGAAGCGCGGCCACGTCGCAGTTCCCGGCCGGTGTGCACACCTGGTCGGTGACCAATGGCCATATCGAATCGAATTGGGACGATCACATCTTCTTCATCGCCGACGGCAACGGCCCCGTCGACGTCACGCTCACCTTCACGGATACGAACGGCTGCTCGTCGACGAGCACCGCGCGGGCGAACCTGGTGGCGACGAAGCCGGTGATCACGCTTACCTCGTCGCCGGCCTGTTTGACGAGCGGAGCCGCCACCGCAAGCAGCGGATGGGATTCGTACGACTGGTCGGTCACCAACGGCTTCATCACCTCGGGCCAGGGGACGGCGAACATTTCGTACTCGGGATCCGGCGGCGGACCGCTGGTCCTGACGGTCACCGGGCACGCGAACTACGGCACCTTCAGTTGCTCGACGTCCAGCGATCCCTTCACGGTCCCGACGCTGCCGCCCGTGACGATCACGCTGGGAACGACGGATATCTGTCCCCACGGCAGCGACACCGCAACCGTTCCCGCGGGCTACGCGAACTATTGGTGGTCGGTGAACAACGGCTACATCACGGCCGGCGACGGTACGAACTCGATCCGTTTCGAGCGGAGCTACAGCTATCCCTACCATCCAGACGATCCGATCACCATCAGTGTCTATGTGGCGGATGCCAACGGCTGCTCCCCGCCGCCGGCGACGGCCACGGTGGCCACGCGCACCATTCCCGCTCCCACCATCACGCTCGACACGCCCGACATCTGCCCACACGGCACGGACACCGCCACCGTTCCTCCGCAGTACGCGAACTATTGGTGGTCGGTGAACAACGGCTACATCACGGCCGGCGACGGTACGAACTCGATCCGTTTCGAGCGGAGCTACAGCTATCCGTACCATCCAGACGATCCGATCACCGTCTCGCTCTACGCGCAGGACGCTGACGGCTGTCCGGCGCCGCCGTCGACGGTGACCGTGCCGACGCGCAGCATCCCCGCACCGGTGATCACGCTCGGTACGCCCGACATCTGTCCGCACGGGACGGACACCGCCACCGTTCCTCCGCAATACGCGAACTACTGGTGGTCGCTCACGAACGCCTACATCACCAGCGGCGACGGTACGAACTCGATCACCTTCAGCCGAAGCTTCGGAATGCCC
>Ga0070670_100000105_pt1 | contig 77938 bp, 73 predicted proteins | sample KBSS63metaG_FD_64665 | JGI IMG/M metagenome (GOLD analysis project Ga0070670, IMG submission 64665) | Switchgrass rhizosphere microbial communities from Kellogg Biological Station, Michigan, USA - KBS S6-3 metaG | ecosystem: Host-associated > Plants > Roots > Rhizosphere > Soil ... | reverse complement strand
TCCCTGAAAGATTGATTGAGGCTAGAGCGGCACGAAGAATTCTAAGCAAAAAGGCATTAGCTACCCTGATCAGCGTCAACCCTAGCACCGTCACCCGCTGGGAGGACGGGACCAGCGCCCCTGATGCCGATGCCTTAGCCGAGTTGGCGGCTCACCTTCACGTTCGCAGAGAGTTTTTTCTTAGACCGGTCGCCAACAGCGACCGGCCTCTGTTTTATCGCACCTTAGCATCGACCCTGGTGAAAGACTTGAACTACCAGGAATCCCAGATGCGCTGGCTGCAAGAGATCAGCAGCATTGTAGAGCATTATGTGGATTTCCCGGAGGTCGATATTCCGGATGTATTGCAGGGAGCGTCTTACAAGCAGCTCCGCGACGAGGATATCGAGTGGATTGCCTCCAACCTGCGCGCCCATTGGAGCGTTGGTGATGGTCCATGTATCGATATGATGCCGCTACTCGAACGGATCGGGTGTATTGTCGGCTCTATTGAAATGGGAACATCCAAGCTGGATGGGCTGTGTAGCTGGGCTCAAGGCAGCGACCGGCCGCACATTTTGTTGTCGACAGACAAGATGTCGTTCCCGCGCCGGCAGATGGATGCCGCGCACGAACTCGGCCATGCAATCCTGCACCGCCATGTAACCGAGGAAGAGCTGAAGAAGGATCTCAAGGAAATCGAGCGCCAGGCGTTTCGGTTTGCCAGCGCTTTCCTGATGCCGGCAACGACATATTCCTATGAGGTGAAAAGCGCGTCGCTTGCGTCTCTACTATCTTTGAAAGAGCGCTGGCGCGTTTCCGTAAAGGCGCAAATCCGGCGCCTGTTGGATCTGGACATCATCCCCGCAGACCATGCGACATCACTCTACAAGCTGTATTCGGCAAAGGGATGGAGCCGGGAAGAACCTCTGGACAAGAACTGGCCTATCTCGGAGCCGACAGTTCTTCCCAAGGCCCTGCAGCTGATCGTTGACTCTGCCGTGCGCAGCAAATCCGACCTACTGAGCGTAGAATTCACCATGAAGGCCGGCGACATAGAAAATCTTACCGCTTTGCCCCCAGGATGGTTTTCAAGAAATGCGGAGGTGATAGGGCTGAAGCTGCGGGACACCCTGACAGATCGCAAAACCGGTGAAGCTTCAACCATTTTGCCCTTCCCGTTGCGGAAGTGATGGTCAAATATCATATCGAATAACCTCAGTGGCCCTCACCGGGCGCCTACGGGAATTGGATAGTTCTAAAGTTAAAATTCTAGGAGGCCGTAATTGGCCGGAACCGGTAAGCAGCGCCATTTTTGTTAAGCTTGTCTATAACGTCCATCGCGTCTTGGGAACTCGCCAAAAAATGGCTTCGCAGCACGTCAAAAATTGCGGCGTACTCATTTCGTAAGCTAGTCGCAAATATTCCGGTATCGTCACTGCCGACACAGATTGGTGGCACTACCTTGAACCCGTCGTCAGTGAGGCCAAGCCATCGGAACAGGTGGTGCTCGCTGAGGCGATTGTAAAGGCTGATGCGGACATTGCTCGTTGGAAGGGTTTCGATGGCCACTCCAGAGGCCGCCAGATTGGAAAGCACTTGGGATTGTAGCATTGTCAACGCAGCTGGAGACAGCCAATTCGCTTTAATTTCACGTAGCTCCGACAACTGCTTGCCACGCAGGTGCCGATTTCGAAACAGCGTGTAACATTGAGGATGTCTAGTTGCAAGGTCCGCGATACGAGCCAATTCTAGCTGCCGAGCCGAGGTATTTAGACGGCTGGACAGCTCCGCGGCTGCCTTTGCGATGGTCTCAGCCTTGGCATCAATGACGACATTTCGCTCCAATGCCAGTATTTCTAGAATATCAAGATCGCGGCAACACCAGGCCTGATAGAGGAGAGATGGAGAGTATTCTTCTCCATAAACAGCCAAAGATAACTCGGAGATTGCCCCCTCAAGCGTCTTCCCCTCGTTGGCGGTTTCAGGATCGCTCAAGAGGGCGCGGTGTGCGTAAACAAGATTATCCAGATGCTCACCAATCTGAACCATTAATCGCGGTCCAGTGCGCGACAGCCATAATTCAGGCTTAATTCCCAATGCGGTTGCATGGCCCATTCGATCCCCGGGGCCTAGGGGCAGATACAATCGCGCCTCGGCACAAGCTCGGATCCCGGATACTAAATGAACGAAATCTTCCCCGACATGATAGGTGGCCTTCTGGATACAATGGTGACGCAAGTACCGGAACGTCGGCGCAAACACTTCGGGAGCGGCGTGTAATTCGTTGGCCGCAGCGTCCATGCCACGTAAGATCTGGCGTACTATCCGATGACGCTCGATCGCTTGACGCACGACTTGAGCTTGTTGCCTTAAGTCAGAGCGCAGCGCTAGATCCAGCGCTTGCGAGGCGCGTTTCCTACGCATGGAAGAAGGTCGCTTGATAAAATGTACAACTAGTGCCAGTTCGCCATCTGCTCGACCAGCGTCGCTGGCCCCACAGTTTTCGCGGCAGCCGCCTGTCATGCAGCCTGGTGCATCGCGCGTGAGACCCTTAATGGAAGAACGTGCAGGGCAATCGCGAAAACGAAGGTATCCATCAATGACGTCCGCGACGAGTGATAAGAATGTCGCTACATCTTTTTTCGGTGCTATTCGCCCTTCAAGGTGTCGCAGCGTTGCGTAGGGTCTTTCACCGTTAAGCTGTCGAAACCTTGCCTCATAAACACGTTCAAGGTGCTCTCTGACGCCAACAAATGTGTATTTCTGGAATTGATCAAATCCAACTTCGTCGACCTGCTGCACCGATACACGCGCCACTTGTGTGAGGACAAGCAAGTTGAAGTATAGCGCAAGACCCAGTGCCGTCTTCGGTGCGTCAGGTTGTCGTAGCGATTGAAACCAAGTGTAAAGAAATGCTGCCTCATCGATGAGGGGCGAGTACAATGGTCCAGGAAAGATCCTGGATATTGGCCGATGAGTGAGGGGCAGGCCCGTGGCGTGGCGACAAACAGAGTCTGCCCAGTGGACGTTCATTGTCGCTAGCAGATCTGAGAGCGTTATCGTATTCTGGCAACTCGCCCCATTGGTTCCATTGGTCAATAGGCTCGCGACCAGATGCCTGACCCGCCGCGCCGATCTTAGCCGACGATAGAGATCATGTGGTGTCAGGCCCAACTCTATTTGATCGTAGAACTCAGCTGTTGGCCCACCTGTTTTCACACGGGCGTCAATTAGTTCGCGCAAGTAGGTATCTGGAAAACTTACGGCGTCTGGCCAAAGATTGTCGAGTTCCGTCGATCCGTTAAGGTGCATGTGCATTTCGTTCAGCCCGTCGCGCTCGATAAGGAGTTGCAACTCCTGCTGGTGCGGATACACCAGCGCGGTCTCGCCAAGTTGCGACACGAGATATCCTCGGGGATCATTGCCAGCCGGTGGCCCCCGGCCTTCATCAACCAAGAACGCGACAATGATCGCTAGCGGTGAGATCATCGGTAGTAGTGCCTGCCAGTCTTCGAAGGCTTCTGTCCGAATGTGGATCTTGCCTCCGGACCGTGTGAGAAAGCGTTTGGCAAGCGCGGATAGGATGGCCCACGGTAGCTCATGAACCTGCTCTATTCCTGTGAGACGCGTGTCCAGGTAGTTCTTGTAAAAGTGGTCCGGCCGACCCGTGTCACTGCGTCGTTCAGACACGAAGATGCGACGTTTGACATCCGTGATGTTGGGAATGTTTCCGTTCGAAAGCGCCTTAAGGCCGAAACCGTCGCTAAACGCTCGTCGATAGATGAGTGCACTCATGGCGTTTCAGGCTCTGCGTCAAGATAAAGCGAGCCGAGGTTCGCGCTCGCGTTGCTCGTAAGTGGTTGTCTGCACATTGTTTTCCAGCCGGAAAACGGGGAAGCGTCCCGATCCGCGATGTGAGGTGAATTTTAGATCCGACTGATCTTCTTTGTGGTCTGTGATGATAGCGGCTAGTTTCCGCGAGGTGCGCTACGCCGATCTACGCGGGATCAAGTGTTTTTACGCCGGCCTGCGATGACGGCCAAATGCCTCTTGTCAGGCCTGTGATGGGCGTTGAACCTGCCCACATGGCAGACCATGACGATAACAGTTTCCGCATCAAACCAGGCCGCCCGAGGAGCCGGGGCGGTCCCGCCAGCCTGTACTCGAAACCGTTCATCACACAGGTGAAGATCGCCGTGCGGAAGGCCGGCGGGAACCCGAACCGGATTGGCGGGGAGTCGGGCAACGGGAGCGGGCGCTTCAATGCCCGTGGCCGTGGTGCGAAACTCGCGCCGTCCTTTCAGAAAGACGGTGGAGGATGGACGCGCGATGGCAGTGGCACCCGCTTTCGATCACGGCGTGTCGTGGTGAAGGCGCGAGTGGTCAAGTTCGGCCCGCAACGCGGACAATCGCGTGGTTCCAAATTCCGCTCGACTTCGGCCAAGGCGGTCGATGCCCACCTGCGCTATCTGGAACGCGATGGCGTTACCAAGGATGGCGAGAAGGGCAGGGTCTATTCTGCCGTAGAGGATGAGGCCGATGGCAAGGCGTTCGTCGAGCGCGGACGAGACGACCGGCATCAGTTCCGGTTCATCGTTGCACCCGAAGATGCTGCCGACATGGCGGACATGCGATCCTTCACCCGCGATCTCATGAAGCAGATGGAGCAGGACCTTGATACCCGGCTGGATTGGATTGCCGTCGATCACCACAATACCGGCCATCCCCACACCCATGTCATCGTCCGGGGCGTGCTGGAGGATGGCCGCATCCTCACCATTGCGGGCGACTATATCGCCCTTGGGGTCCGCCACCGGGCCGAGGCACTGGTGACGCTGGAGCTGGGCCAGCAGAACGAGTTGGAGATCGCGGAAAAACTGCGCCATGAGGTCGTGGCCGAACGCCTGACCCGGCTCGACAGGATGCTGATCGCGGAGAGCCGGGAACAGGGCATCATTGACCTTCGCCCCGATGCTTCCGACAGCTACACAGTCCGGGCCAACCGAGCCCTTATGGATGAAGGTTTTGTCGGCGGCGAAGGCTTTGCCGTGGATGGCAGCCTCATCAAGGCAGATGCCAATCGCCAGAGCGGTATCGAGGGAAGCACCTGGACGGTGCCGGAGAAAGCCAATCGTGCGGTCAAGGAATATGTGGCCGCCCTTGATGATGCGGCCTTCGGCTCGGCGACCACTGTCACGCCGAAGTTCGTTTCGCCTGCCGATCCGGCAGCACGGTGGACTGCGGCCAATGGAGGCTTGGCCTTCTTTGCCTATACAGCGAACTACATGATCGATCTCGACCACGCGATCATTGTCGATGTCGAGGCGACAACTGCCATTCGCCAGGGAGAAGTGACGGCCGCCAAGCGTATGATTGAGCGCACCAGAGAGATGCTCGACCTTTATCCGGAAAGGCTCGCCGCAGACAGCGGATACGGCTCGGCAGAGATGCTCGGTTGGCTGGTGCACGAACAGGGTATCGAGCCACACATTCCTGTCTTCGATAAATCAGGCCGAACCGACGGCACATTCTCCCGCAAGGACTTCACCTGGGATCAGCAGGACGACGCTTATCGGTGTCCGGCAGGCAAGGTGCTGAAGACCAGCGGCACCATCGTCAATGACAACCAGCTTATGTATCGCGCCAGCAAACGGGATTGCGAGGTCTGCGAACTAAAAGGGAAATGTTGCCCGAAAGAACCCGCACGCAAGGTTCCGCGATCCATCCATGAAGGTGCCCGAGACATGGCTCGCGACATCGCCAAGACCGAAGCCTACGTTACATCGAGACGACAGCGGAAGAAGGTCGAGATGTTGTTTGCTCACCTCAAACGCATTCTCAAGCTGGATCGCTTGCGGCTCAGAGGGCCGAATGGCGCGAGAGATGAATTCCATCTCGCAGCCACCGCACAAAACCTCAGAAAACTTGCCAAGTTGATCCCAGTAACGGCACCCGAACCGGCATGAAGCGGGCTGACCATTAAAAAATCTGACGTGACCGCTACCGCTTTAATACCCCCGCCAGAAACACGACGAGTTTTCAACGAAATCCGCCAATACCGGACGTGTGCACTTCAGTTTATCATGAAAACCGGGAAACATGATTGAAATGCATGAAAGCAGAACTCAAAAAATTCAATGTACTTGGAATGGACGGTGAATTGTTTTATCCAGACGATACCAAGTACTTTGGAGCATTGTTAGACCTCGTAATAGGCCCTCTCAACAGCGAAGGCGGAGACAATTTCTCTGCTATCGTCTGCACACCAATATGGTTTGCGGATAACGTTTTAAATCCCAAGCCGATTCATGAAACCCATGAGAGACATTCACATCCCCTTTTTGGTCGACACCATCTATTCGTACAATCTTTCAACGAACGCAGTATCCGTGAGGCAATCGAACACTTCATTGCAGCTCAGATTGCGGACGATTGGAGCAGTCTCGCGCTGCGTTTGAGTAGAGAACTCGCATGGGAGTTTGAGGACTACGCTAGCTTTAATGAATGACGATGGTCCGCTTAGGGCCAGCCGACTTCAGCCTTTTGTTCACCAGTAATAGTGTCGTCAGTTCGCGAGCAACATGACGACCGGAAATCGATGGGTCCGGGATTGCCGCCAGGCATTCGCGCGTGACGTCGTCGACAACGTGGAGCACACGGAAGCGTCTGCCGCAGGCGAACTGGTCGTGAACGAAAGCCAGCGACCAGCGGGCATTGGCCTTTGCTTCGACGAGGAACGGTGATGGGCCGGACCCTAATCAATTCTGCAGGAAGATCGCAGTGGCAGATCACAACACGCAGTCATTGCACATCCTGGTCACGATGGAATATCTGGGGTCTCAGTGTGGGGACCCGACGAAGCGGCGCGAACGTGTCGTGGCCTTCTCATATTCGACAGCGAGGTCTATCTTGGCATCCTATCAACAGAGGCACGGATGAAAAACAGTGCAGTGCGGCTGACCCGACTTCTGGCGCTTTCCAGCCTTGGCGGCGCACTTGAGTTTTTCGATTTTGTCATTTTTCTCTTTCTTGCACCTGTTATCAGCAAGACCTTCTTTCCGCCGGATACTCCAGAATGGTTGGCTGACGTGCAAGCGCTCGGCATCTTTGTGGCTGGCTATGTCTTTCGCCCTCTCGGCGGCCTCGTCATGGCGCATTTCGGGGATCGCTTGGGCCGCAAGCGGGTGTTCCTGTTCTCGATCCTGCTCATGGCCTTTGCGACGGCCGGAATCGCGTTCATTCCGAGCTATGCGACAGCCGGTTGGATCGCGCCGCTCATTCTTGTCCTGCTGCGCATCAGCCAAGGGGTCGCGATCGGTGGAGAGGCACCGGGGGCCTGGACCTTCGTCGCCGAACACGTCGCTCCCCGTCATCTCGCTCTGGCCTGCGCCTTCATGAGTTCATCTCTCATTGCCGGGGTGCTAATGGCCTCCCTGGTCACAATGGCAACGCATCGCACCTTCTCTCCCGAGGCCATGCTCGACTATGGCTGGCGCGTGCCCTTTATAGTAGCGGGGGGTCTGGGGGTATTGGGGGCAATATTACGGCGCTGGCTGAGCGAAACGCCTGTTTTCCTTCGGGCGCGGGAAGAGCGTGCCCTCACGAAATCGCTGCCGATTGCGGTGGTCTTGCGCAGCCATTGGGAGGCCCTCTCTATTTCGGTGGTTGCGACCTGGATCCTGTCGGCGGTGGTGATCGTGACAACGCTCATGACGCCGTTGATCCTGCAAAAACAGTACCAGTTCGCGCCACAGGCGGCATTGGCGATATCGGCCTTCGGATCTCCGTTTGTTTGCGTCGGCGGTCTTTTTGCCGGCTATCTGGCCGACCGGATCGGGCTCGGCAGATACTTCCTGTTTGCCAGCCTGCCGTTCGCAGCGGCCACCTTCCTGTTCTATTCCTATGTCAGCCCCGCCAACGGCAATGTGTATCTGCTCTACGGTCTGGCTTCCTTCTTCAACGGGATGGTCGGGGTCATTCCGTGCTTCATGGTCCGAGCGTTCCCGAGCAGTGTGCGTTTCACGGGCATATCGCTCGCCTACAATGTCACCTTTGCGGTTATCGGGGGGCTGACGCCGGTGATGGTCGGCGCGCTCCTCCCCACAGCGCCGCTATTGCCGATGCACTATCTAATCGTGGTTGCTCTCGGCATGTTCCTGCTGGGAGCCTATGTGTGCCTGAGGCCGCAAGCCATACGCTATCGGGCTGCACGCGATGAGGGCCTGTTGATTTAACCCTGAAACGCTCTCGCATGTCCGTGAGGCTGGCGACGGGCGTGCCTACGAGGGATGGGTCACGGCTCCGAGGTTTCGGCCGCATGTCGGCGCGCCAAGGCGAGAAACTCCTTCATGCCGGCGGCAGGGTTACGACGGTTGGGGTAGTAGAGGCAAAGACCGGGGAAAGCGGGCGTCCAATCATCCAGCACACGGATGAGACGACCGGCCTCTATGTCGGCGATGACGTTCTGCTCCATGAAGTAGCCGATGCCCACGTTCTCCATCACGGCAGCGCGCGCAAGATTTGCTTCATCCAGAATGATGGGACCTTCGACGTCGAGCTGGACCGTTTCGCCATCCTTCTCGAACCGCCACTTGAACAGTGCGCCTCCGGGAAGGCGGACCTGAATGCAATCGTGCTTTAGAAGATCCGGAGGAACGAGCGGCTTGGGACGATTGGCGAAATAGTCGGGCGCGCCGACGACGGCATATCGTTGCCGTCGTCCGAGCGACATCGAAATCATGTCGGTCGGGATCAACCCCGCGACCCGCACACCCAGATCGAAACCATCGGCCACGATATCCGTGAGGCGGCCCTCGGTGACAAGATCCACCGTCATGTCCGGATGGCGCCGGAGAAACTCGAAGACGAGCGTGGCGATCTCTTGCGCGGCGAAAGGGGCAGCATTGATCCGCAATGTGCCGGAGGGCGTGTCACGCTCTGACCGGACGGCGTCCAATGCGCCGCGAATGTCGTGAAGCGCCGGGCCCACCTGATCGATGAAGATGTTTCCGGCGCTGGTCAGCGACAGGCTGCGGGTCGTCCGGTTGAACAACCGGACTCCGAGGCTGGCCTCCAGCCGCGCGATTGCATGACTGAGGGCCGTCGTCGACATGTTGAGTTCAACCGCTGCAGCACGAAACGTTCCTTTACGCGCGATAGCCATGACGGCATTCAGATCGTCCAGATTTGTTCGTTCCATTGTCCTGATTTACGCCATGCCTCATCCGGATTTGTCCCGGTTATCTGTATTATCGTCAAGGACTAAATTGGTAGGCACACGCAAACGAGAAGGATCACTCCAATGAAATTGCCAGATGCCGTCAAAACCTATTTCGACGCCGACAAATCCACCGATGCGGGTGCCCTGCTCGGCGCATTCTCCGATACCGCGATCGTCCATGACGAAGGCGAAACCCACCGCGGCCAGGAGCCGATCCGTATCTGGTGGCTCGAGGCAAAGCGCAAATACAATCACACGGCGGAGCCGATCAGTGCGACCGCCGATGGCAAGGAGATTTCGGTGCTCGCCAATGTCAGTGGCAATTTTCCCAACAGCCCAGCCGAGCTTCGATTCCGGTTCGTCCTGGAACAGGACAAGATCACTGAGCTGGAGATTGGATGATGACCGGGATCTTCACACTGGACGGAAAACGCGCGCTCATTACCGGTGGCACGAAGGGTACGGGAGGAGCCACGGCGGACCTGTTTCGCAGACTTGGAGCCCGCGTGCTTGTAACGGCACGTTCGCGCCCCGATGACTTGCCAGAGGAACAGTTCATCTCCGCCGACCTCAAAACGGCTGAAGGTGCCGTAACGGTGTCAAATGCCGTACGGGAGCGATTTGGCGGTGTCGACATCATCGTTCACATGCTGGGCGGGTCGTCTGCTCCCGGCGGCGGGTTTGCTGCACTCGATGATGCAGAGTGGCAGAACGAGATGAACATGAACCTTTTTCCTGCCGTTCGTGTCGATAGGGAACTCGTGCCCCAAATGGTGGCGCAAGGGCAGGGGGTCGTCATTCATGTCACATCCATTCAGCGGGTTCTGCCGCTGCCCGAGTCCACCACTGCCTATGCTGCGGCCAAGGCTGCTCTCTCGACCTACAGCAAGGCTCTGTCGAAGGAAGTGTCGCCGCGCGGCGTTCGGGTCGTTCGGGTCTCGCCCGGCTGGATCGAGACCGAAGGATCGGTGCATCTCGCGGAACGCCTGGCCGCTCAGGCCAACACCGACTACGAAGGTGGCAAGAAGATCATCATGGATAGCCTCGGGGGCATACCGCTCGGTCGGCCGGCCAAGCCGGAGGAAGTGGCAAACCTGATTGCTTTCCTGTCCTCGGATCTCGCAGCATCGATCACCGGTGTGGAATACACCATTGATGGCGGTACGGTTCCGACGGTTTGACGAGCCTGATTGTTGCCCGGATCATAACCTGAAGATGCTTGCTCCAAGCCCGCCTCCCCCAGCGACAGTGTCGACAGGCGAGGCGGGCTCGTCATCGGAGGACTTGCCTCAATCCAGCGGTCGAGCTTCGACGGCGTGATGTATGGCATCGATCAGCTTCTGGCCATGAAATGGCTTCTGCAGAAGCGCCATGCCGCCACACTCGATGACGCGGCGGGGCAGGGTGGTGTCGGTTTGTGCGGAAACAAAGATCACCGGGACTTCAATTCCCTCTTGGTTCAGCCGCTGCTTCAGTTCAATTCCCGTCATTCCAGGCATGTTGATGTCCGAGATGATGCAGTCCGTATTCCGACCCGGACACCTGTCGAGAAAGGCTTGTGCCGACTCGTAGCCGGCAACATCGAATCCCAGCGACCTGACCAGCAATTCCGTCGCAGCACGGAAGGAGTCGTCATCGTCAATCACTGCGATATGCACATTCCGGGGCGGGGGCATCACGCTGGCCTTTTCGGCATCGAGAACATTCGACCCTCAATCGCACACTTCAGCGATCCCGAAAATCATACGGTAGTGTTACTTGCGTCCATTGTGCCGCGCTGTTTCAATGCATCCGCCATACGAACCAGGTCCGGCAGCGTCCGTGCGCCCATTTTCTTCATCACCGAGCCGCGATGGATTTTGACCGTCACTTCGCTGATGCCTAGCTCGCCCGCAACCTGCTTGTTCAGCAGGCCCTTGGTGACCATCAGCATGACTTGCCGCTCGCGCATTGTCAGGGATTGGAATTTTTCTTCGATATCTGCCAGCAATTCGTGGCTGGCGCGACGCTTCCGATCGACCTTGAGCGCTGAGGCGACAGCATCCAGCATGTCCTGGTCGCGAAACGGTTTGGTCAGGAAATCGATGGCGCCGGCCTTCATCCCGCGAACGGACATTGGGATGTCCCCATGGCCTGTCATGAGTACGATCGGGATGTGGACGCCCGCCTCGTTCAATTGCTCCTGGAAGTCCAGTCCGCTTGTCCCCTGGAGGCGGATGTCCAGCACCAGACAGGCTTCCGTGTCGGGGCGATTGGTCGCCAGAAATTCTTGTGTCGAGACATGCATTTTCGTCACGAAGCCAACCGATCTGAACAGGTGGTCGAGTGAGAGTCGCATGGATTCATCGTCATCGATAATGTAGATAATTGGTGCGAACTTTTTCACCTGCTGCCTCGTCCTTGAACCGCGCAAAATTCCGATGGGCTTATCAGGTCATGCCAAATAAACCTTATTATTGAAAGCGTTTCGATGTTAATTCTCGGCCTTTAAGCTGTCTCGCATGGCGTCCACCAACTGCGGAAATGCATTCTGCCGTTGGGCGACTGGCAAAGTCGCAAGCAGGTTGGCAGCGGTTCGGCACGTGGCGACACTCTGTTATTTGCGAAGCCGTCCTCGATGCGCGGTTGCAATAATTGCAGCGTCTCGGCCGTTTATCTTTCTGTCCGGCAGACGGGCTATTCGTTGCAAGCAAAAGAGTTACCGGATGAATGCGATGCCAGATTACAGCAAGATCTTCGATCTCCTTGATGATGTCGTGATCGTCTACGGCCTTGACGGGCGTGTAACAGACTGGAATCGGGCGGCTGAAGACATCTATGGCGTCTCGCGTGACCAAGCCATTGGCATGTCCATGGATGATCTTTTTGGGCCTCAGTCACGCGATGCCGACTCTAAAGGCGAGGGCGGGCATGTGCCGGATTGGAAAGGGACCCTTGAACGGGCCGTGAGAGGTAGGTCCGGGTCAACGACCGTATCCGTGACGTCAAAAATCCTGCGTAACGCCGAGGGCGAACCTGTTGCCATTGTCGAAACGTCCCGACCCGTTGCCGTGGTCGAAGATCCATCCGCCGATCTGGCGGCTCTACTGTCTGCGGCAGGAATGGCGATCCTGAAGGTGGATGCCACAGAGGCATTTCACGCTCTGGCCCTGCTTGGCAGCCAGGTCCTGGATCTTCGCTACCATCTGCGTCGGGAGCCAGATCTGGTTCACCAGTTGGTGTTGTCGGCCAAGATCGAATATCGGGATCGCTCCGGCAAAGAGAGGTCGTCGCATTCGCAGTTCGACATGCCCTTGGACGGGTTGAGCTCCTTGTGGCCCCAGGAAAGCGAGGATGCTTTCATCGACTCCATCGTTTCCGTGCTGCTCGACGGGCTCCCGGCGCACGTTTCCTGCAAACTGCTGAACCGGAGCGGAGCGACATTCGACGCGGAGATAACCGCACTACGAGCATCCTCAGCGACAGACGATGCTCATCTGCTGCTTGCCATCAGGGACGTTTCGGCAGCGCGGGAAGCTTACGAGACGCTCGAGGCAAGCGAGCTGCGATACCGGAACCTGTTCGAATACATGCCAATTGCGCTGACGCAGGTCGATGCCAGCGGACTTGTCGAGATCTTCACGCAGCTTCGTCGCCAAGGGGTGGAGGATCTGTCGGCCTACATCGATGACCACCCCGAGTTCATGGACATGGCGATGCAAGTCATGCTGGTCGAACAGGTCAATCAGACCAATGCCGAGCTTTTCGCGGCCAAATCACGCGAGGAAATGCGTGGGCCCATCACCCCCTATTTCTGGGATACCGGACGCGAGACGCTGCGAAAATCGCTGGAGGCGCGCTACAGAGGCGAGGACTTTTTCCAGCAAGAGGCTCAGTTGCGACGGCTCGATGGTAGCGTTGTCGATGTGCTGTATGCCGCGTCACGTCACAGCAGCCTGCCCAACAAGAGCCTCGTTGCATTCATGGACATTTCCGACCGGAAGCGGTCGGAACAGGCCCTCAAACGCAGCGAACGGCGCTATCAGGATCTGTTCCAGGCCATGACGGTGTCGTTCTGGGAACTGGATTTGACGACGATCACTGATCTGCTGGAGACGTCGCTTCCCGGCGCTGACGGCGATTTTGCCGACTATCTCAAAAACTATCCGGATTGTGTTGCGACGATTTTGAAGGCGGCACGCATCGTTGATGTGAACGATCAGACCTTGGCGCTGTTTGGCGGAGCGGAAAAGGCAGAACTGCTTGGAACGCTTGATCAATTCTGGACTCCAGATCGATGGGTGGACGGTGCCGCCGCGGTCTTGACGGTTCTGACAGACGACGCAAGCGTGACGATCGAAACGCGGTTGAGGCGTTTGGACGGTGTCGATTTCGATGCGCAGTTCACGTTGTGGTTTTCAACGGATGACCGGCGCCGCGGGCTTGCTGCGGTCACGGATATCAGCGAGCGGGTGCATGCCTTCAATGAACTGGAGCAAAGCGAGCAACGCTTTCGCGACCTTTTCCAGCATCTGCCCGTTCCCGTCCTTCAGGTGAACTCCACCGGTCTTCTTGAGCGCTTCGAGGAATTGAAGAGCCAGGGGGTCGAGGACCTGAAAGCGCATATTCTGGAGAACCCCGAATTTCTCTGGACCGCGATGGAAAGCACGGTCATCGAGCAGGCCAACGATGCCGCGCTGAAGGTTCTGGGTGCGCCCAATCCCGGCGACATGCGGGGGCCGATCACGCCCTTGTGGCGCAACCACCCGGAAGTCTATACACGCCTCCTGCAAAATCGCTATTTCGATTTCACCGCCTATGAAGAAGAAGTGACCCTAACAACTTTCGACGGGCGGACCCGGGAGGGAACTCTGACCGTGACGTTCCCGCCCGCTCTGGCGAAGCTGGGTGTCACCATCAACGCCTTTGTTGACACGACGGAGAAGAAGAATGCGGAGCGTAGGCTGCGTCACATCGAGGCGGAGTATGCCCATGCGGCGCGCATCTCGATGCTCGGCGAGTTGACAGCGTCTATTGCCCATGAGGTCAATCAGCCACTTGCTGCCATCACGACCTATGGAGAAGCTGGACTGCGATGGCTGAACCGCCCAAATCCCCAACTTTCCGAGGTGCGGGACATCGTCACCCGCATCGTGGCAGACGCCCAGCGTGCCGCCGGGGTTATCGCGCGTGTCCGCAACATGGCCTCGCACAGAAAGCAGGACGAAGAGGTTGTGTCGCTTGATAACCTTGTTGCCGAAGCCGTGTCGTTCCTCGGCCATGAATTCCGGCTGCACAATGTCAAAGTCACCCATATCCCGCCTGCCGGTGCGACCTTGGTGAATGTCGATCGGATCCAGCTTCAGCAGGTGATCGTCAACCTGGCCATCAACGCTGTCCAGGCGATCTCCACGTCAGGCTCCACCCGTCGCGAGGTCTTGGTCAAGACGATAGAGGAGGGGACGCTGGTTCGATGCTCGGTCGAAGACTCCGGCTCTGGAATACCCAAGGAGTCCGTGGACCGCATTTTCCAGAGTTTCGTTACGACGAAGGATGGTGGGATGGGGATGGGGTTGCCGATTTCGCGCTCCATCATCGAGGCGCATGAGGGTCGTCTGACGGCGGACAACGGCAGTTCTCTCGGTGGCGCGCGGTTTTCCTTCGTTTTGCCCATGTCGCGGTAAGGAAAGCGCGCTCGGCTTTGCAGGGTTCGCGCCTTATTGCCTTTGTCTGAAACGGACGTGAAGCCGTGCGCGAGTCCTCGCGCAGGCCGCGCTTGGCGAGAGTTGGTTGAAGGCGGACTGGTTTGCTGTCCGCCTTCAAACTATTCAGGGAGCCTCGTGGCGGCCACCAGCATCACTTTGCGGCGTCCTTGATCAACTCAGCGACAGCTTCAGGCTGCGAAACGGTGATGGCGTGCGATGCACCGGCAATCACCACGGTGCGCTTGGAGCCGGCGCGTTCTGCCATGAAGCCGAGCGATGCTGCCGGGATGTTCTTGTCGCCGTCTCCGTAGATGAAATACGACGGAAGTGTCTTCCAGGCGGGCTCATCGGCCTTCTCGGTCAACGCAGCTTCGGTGATCGGGCGTTGTCCGGCAGCCATGGACGCGGCAAGTTCAGCCGGAACGTCCTGCGCAAACTGTCCGTGGAACTTTTGCTGCGCGATGTACAGATCGACGTTCCCATCTGCGAGCGCTACAGGTGCGGCCAATGCCTCACCCAATGTGCTTCCCGGAAACTTGCCGGAGAGTTCGAGGATCGTTTCACCCTTCTCGGGTGCGAAGGCGGCAACGAAAACCAGCGATTTTACGTTTTCATGGCCGACGGCAGCCTTCGAGATGACCTGCCCACCATACGAATGCCCGACCAGGACGACCGGACCGTCGATGCTTGAAATCATGGACGAGACATAGGCGGCGTCCTTCGAAACGCTTCGGAGCGGGTTCGCCGAGGCGACGACCGGATAACCGTCCTTCTGCAGGATGTTGATGACCCCGTTCCAGCTTGACGAGTCGGCAAATGCACCATGGACCAGGAGGATGGTGGGTTTTTCTGACTGAGCACTTGCGCCAGTTGAAAAAAGGGCGGCGGCAAGGGCAACGGTAGTAGCAGTTAGCTTTGTCATATGTGATCTCCTTCAAGTAGGAATTGGTGTAATGTTCGGAATGCGTTGTCCTCTCCGGAAAAACGCGTGCGCTTCGTTCCCAGTTGCGCTTCAGCCACCGTTGGATCGTCGATCCGGAAGGCTGGAAGCTCTCTGGTATCTCCGGCACGCTCTGCACCGGTGATAGGAAGAATTTACAGGGGAACACACGCGATCATACTAGACAGGCGGGTACTACCGTCACGCTCACGGCGTAACACATCATACCAAGGTAAGGGGTCATCTGATCCTGTTCCGCGGAGACTGGGAGCGGACGCACCCCTCTGCCAGATTTTGTCGCCCAGGCGTCTGGAACGCGTTCGTTTCATTCGTAAGCCGCTTCTCCTGTCCTGAAACATTTTCGCGCCAGACATCGTGCATCCTCGCGTCCAGTTCGACGGCACCCATCATCTCAACGGATGGGTGCATTTCCGCGCCTGGAGGACAGGATGATCGATAGTCTGCGACATTTGCTCAATCGGCCGACATACCGGCCAAGCGACAACACGTGGAGGGGAGATGTTCTCGACCGGTTCATCCGCTGGCGACAAAGGCGGAAGTCGGCCGAACAGCTCCGCAGCATGCCGGATTATCTGTTGAAGGATATCGGCCTCTGCCGAGGAGATATCGTGAAGGCGAAGAGCGCCCGCCACGAGGCCTTCACGCTGAACGCCACCATTATGCTTGGCATTCTGCCAACCCTATTTATTGAGCACCGGGCGCACCCATGGTTCAGCGAAGATAGTTCGCTTCTTGCAAATTTTCCAATTTTTCCTACATTTGTCTCCATTGCAGTAGGGCGAATGATGAAAGATATCCTGACGACGGCGAATGCCGCGGAATTGCTCGGCGTGTCCATCCGCACGGCTCAGCTATGGGTGGAAAGCGGTCAACTCCCGTCCTGGAAGACGCCGGGCGGGCATCGACGGATCCCCCGGCAAGCCGTTCTCGATCTCATCGAGGACCCGGCACAGGCGCCTGTGGATCTTCGTGCAAATGCCGTCGTTCTCGCTGGCAAGGGGCGGGGTTCGGACTGGGTCGAGGCTGGTCTTCCCGGCTCCGGCTTGCTGATCGAGGTCGCGGAAGAGCTGAACCTCGTGCGATCACTGCTTGAACCTGCGCCGCCGACCTTGTTGATCGTCGAGAATGCCGAGGAGGTCGAGCGGAAGAAGTTCGTGACGACTATCAGCAGCGACCCCCGGTACAGACAAACGCTTGTCTTCACGATGACGGAGAAGGGCGCGGGCTCACCGGCTGCGCGGAGCGACATGCGCATCCAGATGCGGATGCTTCCCAGCGCGTCGGCTGCAAGTGCGGCTGTGATCGATAGTCTGAAAACGCGGCTGCTCGATGATAGCGGTGATAGCCCGGGTTTTGCGAGGCCTTTGAATGAGAAGGCGCGCCTGGAAGCCGTTCGTCGCACCGCACTCGTCGGTTCAGACGCGGACAGCCGCTTTGATCGCCTGGTGCGTCTTGCGGCCTTTGTCACGCGTGCTCCAATCGCGATGTTCACGCTGATCACGAAGGATCAGCAGTGGTTCAAATCTCGCGTCGGTTTCGATGGTGAAGGCACGTCGCGGGATTGGGCCTTTTGCAATGAGACGCTCATTGCAAACGAGATCACTGTTATTGAGGACATGAGGGAAGATCGTAGACTCGAAGGGAACCCTACTTTGAAAGAACCCTACGGTTTTCGCTTCTACGCCGGTGCCCCGGTTCGGGATCCCTGGGGTTTCGCGTTAGGGTCGGTGTGCGTGATCGATACCGAGCCCCGTTCGCTGAAACGCGAAGAACGTGACGCGTTGATCACGATTGCCGAAGCGGTCTCCAACCTGATCCGTCTAACAGCGATCGAGGGGGCTGATGATGCGTCAAAGCCGCCGCATGCTTTGGAATTTGGTCCACTCGGGGCGTAATCCCGGCACCGGATCGCAGATTGGAACATGCGCAACGCCTGGAAGCGGTCGGCACGCTCGCCGACGGCATTGCCCACGAATTCAACAATGTGCTCGGCGCAATCCTCGGCTACGGCGAAATGGCCGTTCAGCTGCTTCGCAAACCCACGCCCACGCGCCACTATGTCGAGGAGATCCTGAAGAGCGGGGCCCGCGCGAAACATATCGTCGACCAGATTCTGACCTTCAGCCGGAAGCGAGAGCGGATCGTCAAACCCTTCGACGTCGGGGATGCCGTCGCCGATATCCTGCCACTCCTGCAGGTGACCCTCGGCAATCACGTTGCGATCGAATCCAGCCTCAGTGGAGGGCCGGCTGTCGTCGAAGGCAATCCGGTCGAGGTCCATCAGCTCGTGATGAACCTCTGCAAGAATGCGAGCCAGGCGTCAGCGTGCGGCCAGACGGTCAAGATTGAAGCTCATACCGTCCATGTTCAGCGCCGAAAAGTGCTCTCTCACGGAGAGAAGTCTTCGACCGTTTGAACGGGTCTCCACGGTTCAGTACCAACCTCGCCTTGCTCACTCCTGCGGAGTGAAGCGGACCTGGATCATGTCCGCCTCAGATGCCGGACCGCTAAGGGTCAACTGAAGAAGATGCAGATCGACGATGGCGCGACAGCGTGTGTCAGGTCACATCTATGTGATCCAGTAAAATTGATAAAAATGATAAAAACATTGAAAAGTGGAATTTTGGATGTTAGTAGCTTTGTATCAGCCACCATTCAGAGAGGTAAGTTCCATGCAGCGACATCATCCCGAAACTGACATACGCGAAGCGACTATCCCTCTGGGTCAGAGTGTCGGGGAATTTGATTTCATTGTGTGCGGCGCCGGCTCCAGCGGCTCCGTCGTGGCTGCCCGGCTGGCCGAGTGCGGTGGCGCGCGCGTGCTCTTGCTCGAGGCAGGGGAAGACGACAATGCCGATAGCGTCCGCGAGCCGGCACAGTGGCCACTCAATCTCGGTTCGTCGCGGGACTGGGGCTTCATCGGACAACCCGCTGCTGCTCTCGCGGGTCGGCAGCTGCCCCTGAGCATGGGCAAGGGACTGGGGGGAGGCTCCAGCATCAACGTGATGGTCTGGGCCCGCGGTCACAAAGAGGACTGGAACCACTTTGCGGCCGAGGCCGGCGATGATGCCTGGGGGTACGAGTCCGTTCTTGGATATTATCGCCGTATCGAAGACTGGCGCGGTGCACCTGATTCGATCCGTCGTGGCGTCGGAGGTCCGGTCTATGTCGCCCAACCCGACGCTCCCCAGCCGATTGCGCATGCGATGGTCGAGTCGGCCAAGGCGCTTGGCATTCCGGTGTTCGACAGCACGAACGGTGCGATGATGGAAGCCGACGGCGGCGCGGCGATCGCGGATCTGCGGATCGTCAACGGCAAGCGGCAATCCGTCTACCAGTCCTACGTTGCTCCACTGGCGACAAGACGAAACCTGACCATCCTCACGGGTGCACTGGTCTCCCGTCTTCTGTTCGACGGCAAGAGGGTGATCGGCGTCGAGGTTCTGGTCGATGGACAGCGCCGGCAGTTCAAGGCCCAATACGAAACGATCCTCTCGCTCGGGGCCGTCAACACGCCAAAGGTTTTGATGCAGTCCGGCATCGGTCCCAAGGACGAGCTTTCCACGCATGGTATCCCTGTTGTGCAGCACCTTCCTGGTGTCGGGCGAAATCACCAGGACCATATCGCCTTCGGCTGCACTTGGGCCTATCGCAAGCCCGAGGCTGTGGGAGGTGGGGGCTGCGAGGCGAAGATCTACTGGAAGAGCGATTCCCGTCTGCTTCAGCCGGATATCCTGCAATGTCAGCTGGAATTCCCTGTTCCGTCCCCTGCTGAGACCGGATTGGATACGCCGGAACACGGCTGGACGATGTTTTCAGGCCTTGCTCAGCCGAAAAGCCGGGGCAGGTTGAGGCTCTCCGGTCCGGGCGTGAACGATGCTGTCCTGATCGAGCCCAATTCCCTCAGCGAGCCGGAGGATATGGCGACCGCCATTGCGGCAGTCGAACTTTGCCGGGAGCTTGGCAATAGTGCGGCTTTCACGCCGCTCGTGAGTGCCGAAACGGCGCCCGGAGCGCGGGATCGCAAGGGCCTGATCGACTTTATCCGTCGGTCGGCGGTGACCTATTGGCATCAGTCCTGCACGGCCAAGATGGGTCGGGATAGCATGTCGGTCGTCGACCACGAACTGAAGGTCTATGGCATCAAGGGTCTGCGTATCGCCGATGCGTCGATCATGCCCCGGATCCCCACGGGCAACATCATGGCGCCTTGCGTCGTGATCGGCGAACGGGCGGCAGACATGATCCGCGCCCAGCATGAACTCTGACGCGGCCTTGCCGTCACAGCCCACATAACAGTCAACGCCAGTCTGCGGCAAGCCGAGCCTCTGGCAGGCTGGCGTTGAAGATGCCGCTCACGTGTGGCGGTTGAGCTCTCGTGAGGCAATCGCCAGGCGAGGGGCCGCACCCACCTTACCGATCTCGTGGTCCCCATGAAGGATTTTCACATGTTGGATAACATTCGCACTATTCCAGTTGTTTCATCGGCAGACCTGGACGCCGACGTTCACTCCACGTTTGCACGCTATCGCTCGTCCTTTCCTTTTGTGACGCTTGATACAGGCGGTTCCATCGTGCTCCGTCACGACGATGTCGCGCGACTGATGAGCGATTCACGGCTACAGGCAACGGATATTGCGATGCCGGTTCAGGCTGGGATCACCGAGGGTGTCTTGTATGATATCTTCGCCCACGGGATGCTGACGGCCAATGGGGAGGTTCATGCCCGTCGCCGGTCTGCGATCTCCAGAGCACTTGCAAACCAGGTGTTGGACCGGTTTCGGCAGCATCTGAGGCAAGCGGCGACCGCATTGATCGACGCCAGCTATGAGAGCGGCAGGCTGGAACTTGCCTCAGGATATGCAGCCAAGCTCCCCATTCTTGCCTTGGCGGGACTCCTGGAGGTTCCCGACGCGGATCTCCCGGCCTTCACCCGGGATGTCTACGCCATGAACGCGTTCTTCAGACCGAATCCGAGTGAAGATGCCGTTGCAGATGCCGAAACGGCTGCGCTTCGGGTGCGAAACTATCTTGATGCTCTGCTTGCGAAGGCCGAGGCCAATCAGTCGCAGGGCTTTCTTGCCCAATACCTGCGGTTCGCCGAGGACGACGAACTGAGCAGGTCCGAGGTACTCGTTCAGATCATCCAGTTGATTATCGGCGGAACGGAATCGGTGCGGACGGCGCTGATCGCGCAGACCGTCCAGTTGCTCTCCCATCCCGACCAATGGCGCTCCGTTTGCGCAGACCCGACACTGGTCGCAAACGCTGTCGCCGAAGGCATGCGCCTTGAACCCGGCATCGCCGGCGTCGTGCGGGTCTCCGTTCAAGACATCGAACTCGACGGTTGGACGTTGCCGGCGGGCCAACTCGTCCTGCTGTCGGCCATTTCCGCATTGCGGGATGATCGTGTTTTTGATCGGCCCGACGTCTTCGACATGTTGCGACCGAACCTGAGGCTGACGCGGCTTGCCTTCGGCGGCGGGGCGCACAAGTGCGTGGCCGAGGCGATGGGGCGGGCCGAACTCGAGGAGGGACTACTGATACTGGCTGAACGTCTGCCCGGGCTTGAACTCGAAAATGTACCTGCGTTCCAAGGGCACATGTTTGTCCGCAAGGCCGGCGAATGCTGGGTGCGGTGGGAGCGGTGAGGCGGGTCGCCGAGGCGCTCTGTCCTGAGAGCGCGCAATCGTACCATGGAAGATAGATCGTAACATGCGCATCCTGATCGTAGGGGCCGGCATCGCCGGTTTGGCTGCCCGGCGGGCCTTGGTCCGCCGTGGCTTCTCCGTCAAGGTTATCGAACGAAACCGGTCCGCAGGCCTTGGCGGCGCGGGGCTGTTCCTGCCTGGAAACGGCGTGCGAGCACTCTGTGACCTTGGGCTACGGGACGGCCTGTTCCTGCTGTCCCACCCCGTCAACGCCCAACGGTTCTATGACGAGAGGGGACGGTTGCTGACGGAAGTCGACACCAATGCGTACTGGCAGCGTGTTGCGCCATGTCGGGCGATCCGGCGATCCGACCTTTGGCAATTGCTCAACGACGGCATGGACCCAAGCGACATCGAGTTCCGACAGATTGTCGGTATCGCAAGCAGCCCCGACGGCTGCCATGTCGCTTTCGCGGACGGAGGCATGGACGCGTTCGACGTCGTGATCGGCGCCGATGGCGTGAACTCACTCGTGCGCGGGTTGGCCTTCAATCCGCCGGTCACTCCCGAATACGTCGGAAATGTCTGCTGGCGCTTCATCGTTCCCAACACATGCTCTGTGGATGAATGGTCCGTCATGCTGGGGGCCGATCGCAGCCTGTTGGCGAAGCCGATTTCAAAGACCGAGCTCTATATCTACGCAGATATCTCTGTCGACCAGGCCGCAGCCCGTGACTATTCCCAGGAGACAGCTTTGTTGCCGCTGTTCGGTGACATGGCCGGCCCGCTCAGGCCGGCTCTCGAACTGTCGTCCGAGGCTTTGGTCCACTTTGGAGAGTTGGTGCGCCTGCAACTGGGAACCTGGTATCAGGATCGGGTGGTGATGGTGGGAGATGCTGCCCATGCATCTCCTCCGAGCATGGCGCAAGGCGCCTGCCTTGCCGTCGAGGATGCCCTGGTTCTGGCCGAGGAGCTCGCTGCATCGCCCAGCATCGAGCGTGCATTGGGTCGGTACCAGGACAGACAAAAAGTCAGGGCAGACTGGGTTCATCGGCAATGTGCGGCACGTGACAAGATGCGCCGCTTGCCGCCGGCCCTCAGAAACATGCTCCTAGGCTTTGCCGGTGGCGCGATCTATCGCAGGTCCTACAGACCTTTAAAAAAGCCGCTGTGAATGCGGCCATCTTACTGCTGAAATCGCATCGCTCGATCCTGAAAGAATTCAGCATGGGAAAGCGCCTGCGTCGGGAAAGCGGCATGCCTATCCTGATCGAATGGCTGCCTGTGGACTGGAGCACATCAGCACATATCGGCGGCATCAAGCGCGCCGCTGAGCTTGCCATTCTGAAAGGGCGACTGCTAGCCGGGGCTGGGATGGGCCATGGCGTCTCGGGCGTTGGCCAATGCGTTCAGTGCGTCGCGATCGCCGGTGCTGGCGGCGGCTTCGAAGATTCGTATGGAATCGGAATAGCGCTTCAGGTTCAAATAGGCATAGCCGCGCAGGACCATCAGTCCGATCTGCTCCGGCTGGATCTGCTTTAGCTGATCGAGATACAGAATGGTTTCGCGGTAGCGCTTTTCGTCGAAGGCAGCGTTGGCGCGTTTGGCGAGGATCGCGGTCTGCAGGCTGAGAGCCCTCTCGCGACTTTGCGGCGCCTTGATGGCCGCCACTGCGGCATTGCCGGCAAGGTTGAGCTGAAGATAGGCAAGGCTTTGGCCATAGGCGGCGTCCTGCCGGTCCCTTGGTGCCGAACTGACCAGTGCCGCTTCGAAGGCGGCGGCGGCCTCGGCCGGCCTTTTCAGCCCCATCAGGCACCAGCCGCGCGACAGGGCGGCGGAAGGCGACAGCATGGCGGGATCGATGGTCGAGGTGCAGCCGATAGACGCATTGGCTCGGGCACCGCGGACGCGCGTGATAGGAGTCGCTTCTCGTGGCGCGGCGGCCAGATAGCGAGCTTCGCGCACAGGCTCCTGGAGGTCGCGACGCGCGACCTCGGGCGCGCCATTGGTGGCGCTCGTGTCGTTGGCGTCCAATCCAGAGGGCATGGGGACGGCGCGCGATGGTGGCTGTGTCGGATCGGTGTCGCGAAGATCAGCGATTCTTGTGGATCGACCAGCCCATTGACGTTGGATGGCGGCTACGCCGGGCCTGTCGTTCAACTGGGCGCGGGTGATCGCCAATCCATAGGCGGAAGGCTCGTCGTCGGCCTTCCAGGCCAGCGCCGTTTCGAACCATTGCACGGCCGTTTGCGGTTGATGCAGGCCACGTGCATACCAGCCGAATTGCTGCGCGCTGGGCACGTCGCGGGCCTTGACAACGGCGGCGGCGATACGCTGCAGCACGTCCACCTGCAAGATCACGGGTGGCTCGATGGCCAGGAGATTGGCGGCGGCGGCCAGATAGGTGGCGCCGGCCTCCTTCGATGCGTCGCGCCATTTGAACATGATGTCCTCGGCCTGCTGAGGTGCCTGGCGGGCAATCAGCGTCAGCGCCAGCCCTTGCGAGGCGAAGGCCGAATCCTCCTTTGTGCGGGCGGCGGCAAACCACTTCTCCGCCGCCGCCAAATCCTTATGACCGTAGTTGTACCAACCCAGCAGCAACGCGTCGGAGGCCAACCCTTTCGTTTCGGTGAGGCGCTCGAGGTGGGCAAGATAGTCCGGTGCGATCGCCAGCTTCGGGTCGGCATTGGCTTCGGCCACGAAGCGGCGGCTTAGTTCGTCGCGGATACTCTCGAACTCGCGCGTCCCGTCGGGCATCGGTTTTTCCTGCGAGAGCAGGTCCTGCATGACGCTATAGGGCAGGAGCGCCGATGCCTTCTGGATCGTCGCCAGCCGTTCGGCCGGATTGTCGCAATTTTTCATCACATACATGTAGGCGTCGCCGGCCCGCTGAAGGCGGTCGGTATGGCCGAAGGCATCGGCCACTCGCCATAGCACGTCGACCTCGCTGCAGGTGAGCAGGCTTGGCGTTTCAGCAGCGACGTTGACGACGGTCTCATACTGCTTCAGGTCGGAGGCGTTTATCAGTCGCGTCCGGGCTTCCGCCACGGCGAGCCGGTCGTTCAGGTCGGCAGGTGGCTGCCAGCCCGGCTCGGCGGCTTGACGTGCTGTAATGGCCTTACGCACCTCGGCGTAGCGCGCTTCGGAATAAAGCTGCCACATCGATTCCAGCTGCTTGTCCTGGTTCTGCGGCACGGCCAGCGGATCGCCCGGCGGCGTCCAAGTGGGATAGAGCGCCCGCAATCTGGAGATTTCCACCTGCAGCCGCGCCTTGTCGCCGCGACTGGCGAAATAGCGCAGGGCGCTCTCGTCGACGGAGGGCTGCTGGGACGAGGCCGCTTGCTGGGGTGGCGCAGCTTGAGCGACGACGGCGGGCTCGGCTGAGGGCTTGGCCGGCGGCTCGTCAGCGACTTCGGCCGCAGAAGCCGTGCCGACCGGCGCGGTGGCGTCGCTCAGCAGGAGCGGTTGCTGCTGCGGCGCGCTTGCTTGCCGGTCGAAGGGATGAAAGTCCGGCCCGCTGATCCGACCCATGCGCATGAGTTGCGGTATTTCCTTCGGCGCATCCACGCCGAGGAGATTGCTGGCTCTCTCGGAGATGACAGCGCGGTCTTTGAGCGCGACTAGGCTCACCATCATGATGATCGTAGTCGAGAGGACGACAAATGACCGTCTCATAGGCACTCCGGATGCTTTTCCGTAACATAGGCAAGCCCCAGAAGGTGGAGCGTGGAGGGAAAATACAGCGTCGGAGCAAATGATTTGGCCGTCGCCGGAAGGACCGATCCATCCAGTATACAGGCCATAATATGGTTAATAATCCGATAACCGGGGTCGTCGAGCGTCGCCTTGACGCTGTTGCTGGAGAGGTAGTAGAGGCGGATCGAGCTGCTAGCATCGGCCATTCCGGCGTGCAATCTCGCCAGCAGCGCCTTGTCATCCACGCCACCGCGCATCAGGTAGAGCGGAATGCGCAGCGAATTGTAGCCAAACTCGAAGGGAAGGCCGTCGGCGAGTTTGGGCTGGCGCCGCAGGCTGACCCAGTCGGCCGGAAGTTTCTGCGGACCGAACTGTATTTGTGAAATCAGCCTGTGGCCGTCATCGAACAGCTCCTGCCATTTCGTCGATGGCACCAGCGCGTTCATGACGGGGAAGGCTTCGAATACCCAATAGGACGGATTGATCACCGGCCCGTCCGAACGATCGGCCGCCGAGAAACCCGACACGCCGGGCAGGAGTAGGGTTCGCCCTCCACTCCGCACGATTGCCTTGTCGAGCAGGGTGCCGGCAATCTTGGCTGCCGCCTCGGTATAATCGGATCTGCTCCAGCCCTTTCCGGCCTGGGCGAGCGCATAGGCGATCAGCAGATCTCCGTCGGTCGCATCGTTGATATCGGTTACATGCGGCGTTGCGCCGGGGTTCCAGCTCCAGGCGGCCAGGCCATCATCCCGGATCAGCAGTTCGGTGCGGGTAAAATACCAAATCTGCTCGAAATCGGCTGCGTTTCCAGCGAGATAGGCAAGCAGCAGGCCGTAGCCCTGACCCTCGCTATGGCTGATTCCCCCATTGCCATCGTCGATGATCCGCCCGCCAGGACTGAGAAACTTTGCCTTGTAGGCTAGCCAATCGGTCGGCTTTACCATCGCCTGCTGCGCTTCCGCCGTTATCCCGCCGAGGAACAGGCACACCAGTCCGGCTGCCGCTGCCAGGATCCGCCGCCGGTTCATGAACGCCGTCCAAGGTTGGACAGGAGCGCGGCTGTTGCAAGCCCCATCAACACGGTGAAGGCGGCAAACAGCAGGGCATAGGAGAGAATGTTGGTCGACAGCCAGTTTGCGGCGATCAGCCTGTAGTTGGAAAGCGAGAAATCCTGCGTCGAGACGAAGTCGAAGCGCGCCACGGGCACCGTTTCTATCTTGTTGGTCGCCGCGGTATAGGTGGTGATGCGGCCGGCCAGTTCGGGCCAATTCTGCTGCATGGCAAGCGCTGTCAGGCCCATGCGCAGATCGCCCGAGCTCGGTGCCGTGACGATCGTCCAGGTGCCCGAACCGGAGGGATTGGCCCCCTGGGCAACCATCAGGGTTGCGGTGTTGTTGGGGGTGAATGTCGCCTCGGCAGCAGGCGCGAAACGGAGCGAGCTGAAGGAAATGTCGAAATTCCGCCGCATCCATTCCTCGAAGAAAGAAATCTGCCCTGTCCAGCTTCCGCCGCGAACCATCGAGCGCCACTGTTCGAAGGTTGCCCCCGTGTCGACCTCGGTTATCTTCCCTGCGGTGGCGGGCTGCCATGTGAGCTGGCTCGCTGTCGCGATGTTCAACTGAGTGAGGGCTGTCGGCGGAATTTGGGAGATCGCGCCGATGAACACGGCGTTGCTGTCGCCGATCCCGGTCGGCGATGTGACGATTTCGATAGGAACTGGCCGGCCGGCGGTCAAAGCAACCCGTCCAAGGAACGTCGCGGATGCCGAAAGCGTATCGGCATCAATGCGATCGAGGTACAGCGGCAGGGCGGTGTCGATCAGGCCGAAGGGAAAGCCTGTGCCGCTGGTCGCCGCGAGATTGGGCCGTTGGCCAACCCGGGCAAAATTCGGCAGGTGGAATTCAGAGGTATCGAACAGGGCAAAGCGGGGCTCCGTCGAGGCGGTCGAGCCCGGCGCACATACGGCATCAGCGCTGGTGGTCACGGCGGCCTCCAGCGCAATCTCGTTGATGCCCGGCTTGAAATGTCGCAACGTCACGCGAATTGGCAGATGGCGAAAAATCCCGCCGCCCTTGTTGGTAATCGGCACGGTCGATGCCACGCTGCCGTTGACATAGACGTCGAGATGGCTGCCCGGCAGTACATCAGGCGCATAGGCGGCATCGAGCAGGATGGTCGCTTCGCCATAGGCATTGGCGTAGAAATCCGCAGGTACGGCGACCGTGAAATCCGTCCGGAACCGTCGCCCTGAAAATTGTGTGGTGGTCACGCCGAGTTGCGACAAAGGCACTGTCGTGTCGTTGAATATCAACGGCGCGTTGGGCGCCCTCCACCTCTGCGTGAGGATCGCGTCGCGGCGATTGTCGACAGCCCGATCGGTCGAATTTACTAGGCTGTCGATTGCCGTGCCGATCGCTTGCCAGGAAGGGCCGGCGACCAACAGAACGGGGCCGCCGCCGCGCGGATCGGTGACAAAGGTTGCCAGCGGCGCCAGTTGCGCTGCCGAGGGTAGCGAAGGAAACAGCGGCTGCAATTCGCCGGCCGTGCCAACCAGAACCGTCAATTTGCCCGGCGCCGCCATAGGAAGGCCCGAGGTCTGGAACATGAAGGACTGGTTCGGCATGCCGCTGAGAACAGATAGCCCCTGCGCCAAGCGCATGAGCGGCTTGGCGGTGCCGGGCTGGGCCAGCGCCGGAACGACGAAGTCGAACTCGGTCGCCCCCTTGTCGTCGACGCCGATTGCGCGCACGCCGTCGGAGCCCACAAAACGCGTGGCGTCACTGTTGCCGAAGCTCAAATAGGTGCGGCTAGGGTCGATATCGGTCCAGAGTTCGTAGGTGGATGCGATGCTGCAATCGGTGCGATGGCGCTGTTCGGCCTCGAAAGTCACGAGGTTGGAGCCAGCCTGCAAGAGACCCGCAGGTATGTCGAAATTCAACTCTTCCGCTTGTTCTGCCGAGCGGATCTGCGTCGATCCGACCACGCGGTTGTTGATCAGGATCGAAAGCTTCGAGGCTTCGGGCGCCACAACCACGGCATTTTGATAGGCGAGGTTCAGCTTGGCCGGCGCTGCAGCCTGGGCCGGCGTCAGATAGATCGACCATGACCGTTTGTCGAGCTCGCCATCCAGTCCGAAATCCGCTGCCGGGACAATGAAGCGTCTGTTTTCGGCCTGTTTACCCTGAATTGCGGCGGCACTTTTTGGAAGGATCGGTCCGCCAGGCGGTGTCACTGTCGTCGCCGGTGCTGGCGCCGGTGGTACCGGCTGTGGCGGTGGGGCCACCGGTTCTGCAGTAGCGGGAGCAGGCGGCGGCGACGGCTGCGCCGGAGGCCGTGCGGGCGATACGTCCTTCGGCCGCTCGGGCGACATGTCGAATGGTGAACTCGACTGCGCCGCCGCCAGGGAGGCAAATGTCCATGTGGCAAGGGCGGCGACGGCCGCAATGCGAACCGGCTTCATTGAATGCCTGCCTTTGCTGGCTGCAACGGCTTCTGTCCCTTGTGGGTGATGCTGCGGGAGAAATACACCAGCCCGCGACTGGTCTGATAAGCCGCAACACTGAGGAACCAGATCGTTCCGCGGATCAGCCCGGGGTTGCGACGCCTGGAAAGCTGGAATTGCGTCCACTGATCAGAGTTCGCAAAGATCAGATCGGCGATCAGTCGATGATCAAGGGCACTTTGCGGATTATAGAGGCAGCCGATCGCGGTGATCTCGCCGCTCGGCTGGGTGTTGCGTACCGTGACTTCCAGCGCCGCCTCCTCGGCGCCGCTGTAGGGCGTGAAGCGGATCGTCGCCCTGCTGTCGACCCCAATGGGATCAAACGTCTTGCTGAACACGTGCAGCCGGGCGCCATGGACGGAGACGTCCTCGATCGATGCGGGATACCAGCGGTCCTCGAATCCGAATTCACAACGCCGGTTGACGCGCACCCGCCGCGAGGATGATCGCTCGCCGCGCTCGGAGACCACGCCCAGCGCGCAGCCCGCCATGATCAGGTTGAGCAGCGTCCACCCGGCAACTACCAAGGTTACGTCCGCCTTATAGGGCTCCGCGTAGAGACGGTAGATCGCCATGCCGAAGGCGACGAGGAGCACGCCGAAGATGACGAAGAAAGGTCGACTGATTTCCGAAAGGCGCGCAACGGCAATCGACTCGTCCTTGGCGGTGACCTTGAACGTCGGCTTGCGTGGATTGAGGATGACCGAGATGACGGCAGGCAGCAGATGCACGGTCTGGACATATTCGTAGAGCTCGGAGATCCATGGCCAGCGGAATGAGCCATAGAGATAGTTCTGCATCATCATGTTCACGACCATATAGGCCAGCGAATAGGCGAGAAACTCGCCGCCCGACGAGGTGAAGATCTCGAGGTTGAAGAACAGGTAGAAAAGCGGCGCGAACAGAAACATCGTCCGCGGGAAGGGAAACAGCCAGAACAGCGTCGACGACATGTAGCAGAGGCGCTGCGGCAGGGAGAGGCCGCGCTTGAACAACGGGAAGCGGAACCGCAGGATCTGCATCATCCCTTGCGCCCAGCGGCTGCGCTGGCCGATGAAGCTGGCGAAGGTGGCCGGTTGCAGGCCGGCGATCAGCGGCTTGTCGACATAGATGCTGTTCCAGCCGCGCGAATGCAGTTCGATCGCCGTTTCGCAATCCTCGGTAATGCTGACGCCGCTGAAGCCTTTGGTTTCCTCCAGCGCCTTTCGCCGGAGAACAGCGGCGGAGCCGCAGAAGAACGAGGCGTTCCACTTGTCGAGGCCGCGCTGGATGATGCCGTAGAACATCTCGTTCTCGCTCGGCATATGGTCGAAGGTCTGCAGGTTGCGCTCGATCGGATCCGGATTGAGAAAGAAATGCGGCGTCTGGCAGAGAAAGAGCCGCGGATCGTCGTCGAAATAACCGACGGTTTCCTGAAGAAAGTCGCGGGCCGGGGCATGGTCGGCATCGAAGACAGCGAGGAGTTCGCCGGTTGAATGCTTCATGCCATTGTTGAGATTGCCGGCCTTGGCGTGCTCGTTGCGCTCGCGCGTCATGTAGCGAACGTCCAGCTGCGCGCACAGCTCCTGCAGCTGGACGTGACGCAGGTTGGCGGCCTGGGCATCGAGGATATTGTTGGCATTGCGCTTCTGCAGTGTGCTGCCGTCGTCCAGCAGCCAGACGGTTACCTTGTCGGCGGGATAGTCCATCGCCTTGGCGGCCGCCAACGTGTTGCCCAGAAGCCCGGCATCCTCGTTGTAGGTCGGCACGAAGACATCGACATGCGGAAACCGGTTATTGGTGGCTGCCCGCGAAGGGCGTGGCGGCAGCGGCATGGCGACGACGAACAGGCTGAGCGCGCCCATCATGACGCTGTACATTTCCGCGAGATAGACGAGGAAGCCGGGAATGAAGTTCTCCGGCTGGTTGATCGGCGGCAGGGTGCTTGTCGTCCGCCAGAAGACGTAGCGCAGGATGATCGAGCTGCCGAAGGCGAGCGCCACCAGGCGCCATTTACCTTCGCCCTTGAAGAGCTTGATCAGCCCCATGATCACAACCACGGTGACGCTGACGATCAACTGGGTCTGGAGGTTGATTGGCAATGTGATGAGGGTCAGCACGCATACCGCGACGATCATCCAGATCAAAATACTGGCGGTTTTGCGCATCTTCATTCCTGTGCTTCGGTTCAACCTAGCGGACGACGCGATCATGGCGTCGTCTGCAAAATGACATCCTGTAGTTTATAAATGATTGATTCAGCATTCGCTCATGCGAATAAGACCGTGGCCCTAGTTTGGCACGGGGACGACGATTGTCGGCGTGGCGGCCTGGCCGTTTTGTCCGATCGAGGTCGGAGAAGGCACGACAGGGCCGACCGGCTTCGGCAAGCTGGCCGGTTGGGGTGCAGCCGGCCGAGGCGTCCGTGCCGCGGCAGGGCTGCGGGTCGGCGACGCCGGTGCTGCGGCCGGGATCTGGTAGGCGGGTGGGAGCTGACCAGGGCTATTGGGGCCGATGACGGGATAGATCGGGTTACCCGTGCGACCGAGTGATGGGTCCACCGGCGGGGCGCTATCATACGGGTTCCAGCCGGGAGCCGGGAAGGTGCCGGTGATGGTATAGCCATACATGACACGCAGCAATTGCTCCGGGGTCGCACGACTGTCGCACAGCCGCAAGCGCACCTGCACGGTCCCACGATTGAGGAAGGCGCTGCGGGCATTGTCGCTGGAACGGATCTGCTGCCACGCATAGAGGCAGGTGTCGCCCTGTGCGCTCTTGCCCGTCGCGTAGCCGAAGGGCCCGTAATTGTTCTGGACGTAGATACCCGACCGGACCATGGCGACGCCAGGAAGCGCTTGCCGCATGTCACTATTGACCGCGGAATCCCGCACCGAGGCGTAGCCGAGACCCTTGCGATTGTCGTAGTCGAGCCCGACCGGCCCGAAGAACGTTACCTGCAGTTCGTTCTGGCCGGGCGTGGCTGCCGAGGTGAACAGATATATGTCCTGCTGGACGGCGTTGTTAAAGGAATGCTGTACGACATTGACGATGGAAGGACCGCCGGGTGGCGGAAGCGCAAAGGCCTTGTCGCTGGTCACCGTTTCCGCCGCGCCGGGCAGGCGGATACCATCCCGCGACGCGCAGCCAGAGAGGGACGCTGCCGCAGTCAGCAGGAGCGCCGCAGTCATGCACCTTACGACGCTCAACGACTGGCCATGCCGAATCAGGGAGTTCAAGATCATGTGCAATGAACTAGCCAATTATGCTGCATAAGCAACAGGAACCTGTATCCGGGCCGCTCAACGAGGCGTGACGGAAATGCCTCGGATCAACTGAGACAGATGGAGTAGGATCAGCTTGGCTGGGTCCTATTCGGTCCGGGGAGACGGCAGCCGGCATCTGAGACGCCGGCAACAAAGTCTCCTCGATCAGTGAGTCTCTGTCATCACCGAAGAGGCTGGGGTTGCCGATGTCCTGCATTTGGTGCAGAGGCCACGGATCTCGATCGTTGTCTTCTCCGACTTGAAGTCGCTTTTCTGTTGCCAGAGGGCCAGCCGCTCGCTGATGATGTCGTCGTGGAATTCGTCGACCTTGCCGCAGGTCTCGCAGATGGCAAAAACGGTCACGCCGCCGCTGTGACTGTGACCCGCATGGCTGCAGGCAACAAAGGCGTTGATGCTCTCAAGTCGATGCACCTTGCCAAAGGCGAGCAACTTATCGAGCGCGCGATAGACCTGCAGCGGCGCCCTGAAGCCTTCGTCCCGCAGTCGCTCCAGGATGGTATAGGCGCTCACCGGCTCGTGCGACTTTTCAAGAACGCCGAGCACCAGGGTCTGATTTTTCGTGAGCTTTTCCGGTAAGGTCAATGCCGATCGCCAAGGTTATCTATGTCGGGTGCCGGCGAACCGGCATCTCATCCATATCATGAAAGTGCGTCTCTTGAACAAAATGAGGTTGCACGACCCGGAAATCAATCCCGGACCGCGCCGGCGAGGCAAACCTATGGCCGATAGCGCGTTTCTTTGCGCGCTATCGCCGTTCCGTCCTATTTCTCCATCGCCTTGTCAACTTGATTAACGTTATAACGGAACATCTTGACGTAAGTCGAAGCCGGGCCGTTCTTGTCGGACAAGGCTTCTACGTAAAGCTCGCCGCCGGGCTTTGCCTTGGTCGCGGCTGCAACTTGCTTGACGAGCTTGGGATCGTTGGAGTTTTCGAAGAAGTAAATCTTCACGTCCTCGGCCTTGATCTGGTCGATCAGTTTCGCAACGTCTGCTGCCGAGGCTTCGGTCTCGGTCGAAAAGCCAACCGGTGCCAGGAACTTCACCTTGTACTCCCGGCCGAAATAGCCGAACGCGTCATGGCTGGTGAGGATCTTGCGCTTGGCATCCGGGATCGGATCGAGCTTCGAATGGGCGTAGGCGTCGAGTTCCTTCAACTGCTTGCGATAGGCATCGGCATTCTGCTTGAAGGTCGCGGCATCCTCGGGATCGGCGGCGGAAAGCGCCTTCTCGATGTTGTCGACCCAGACCATGACATTGACCGGGCTGTTCCAGACATGCGGATCGGTGACCGTCTTGCCGTCTTCTTCCATCGTCCGGGTGTTGATGCCTTCGGAGACGGCAACAGGCGTACCCTTGTAACCGGACGCCGTGATCAGCCGGTCCATCCATCCTTCGAGGCCGTCGCCGCTGACGAAGACGACGTCGGCTGCCTTCAGGTTCCGCGCGTCGTCTGGCGAGGGTTCGAATTCATGAGGGTCGCCATTCGGCCCGACCAGCGACTTGACCTCGACATTCTTGCCGCCGACCTCATGAACGACGTCGGCGAGAACGGTGAAGCTGGCAACAACCTCCAGGGTCTTTGCCGAAGCCGTGGATGTCATGGCCATCAGCGATACGAGCGCTGTGCCCGCGTAAACGATGTTGCGAAGGTTTCTCACGCTTTTACTCCTGTGTTTGCATCGTCAGATGCGGCTGGGAAACAGGCGCCGGAAGGCGCCGGAGGGGGAAAAAAGCAGCGACAGGCAGTAGAGGGCGGCGGCGACCAGAATGATCGTCGGACCCGACGCCAGGCCGAAGTGAAAAGAAACGATCAGCCCGACCAGCCCGGAAAATGCCGCGACGGCGGCGGAAATTGCCATCATGACCGGCAGCGTCCGGGCCCAGAGTTGCGCGATCGATGCCGGCAGCATCATCAGCCCGACAGCCATCAACGTGCCCAGTGCCTGGAAGCCGGCAACGAGGTTGAGGACCACCAGGAAGAGGAACAGCACGTGATAGAACGAGCCGTGGCCCCGGACGGAACGCAGGAAGCCGGGATCGAAGCACTCCGCCACCAGCGGTCGATAGACGATTGCCAGCACCAGGGCGGTGAACGAGGCAATGCCGCCGACAAAATAGAGCGCCGTCGGGTCGATCGCCAGAATGGTGCCGAACAGCACATGCAGCAGATCGATGTTCGAGCCACGCAGGGAAACGATCAGCACGCCGAGCGCCAGCGACGCAAGGTAGAAGCTCGCAAAGCTGGCATCCTCCTTCAGCACGGTCGTCCGGCTTACCAAACCCGACAATAGCGCGACGACCAGTCCGGCGATGATGCCGCCGAGGCCCATGGCCGGCAGGGACAGGCCGCCGGCAATCAGAAAGCCGATCGCGGCACCCGGGAGGACTGCATGGCTCATGGCGTCGCCGACGAGGCTCATCCGCCTGAGCATCAGAAGCACGCCGACAGGCCCCGAACCGAGCCCGAGTGCAACGCAGGCAACCAGGGCGCGGCGCATGAAACCATATTCGACGAAGGGATGGACAAGCGTATCGTAAAGCATCATCCGGCCAGCCGCTCCGGTTGCTCGCTGGCGGCGTTTTCCGCCATGGCACGGGCTTTCTGCAGGTTGCTTGTGGTCATGGTCGTTTCGGTCGGTCCCCAACTGATCGTTTCGCGGGCCATCAGCAATGTCCGTGGGAAATGGCTCCGGACCTGCTCGAAATCGTGCAGCACGGCGATAATCGTCCTGCCATCGTCGTTCCACCGGTGGATGATCGCCAGCAGATCGCGTGTGGTGGCAGCGTCTATGGCGGTGAAGGGCTCGTCGAGCACGATGACCTTGGCATCCTGGAGCAGCAATCGGGCAAACAGCACGCGCTGGAACTGGCCGGCCGAAAGCGAGCCGATATGCCGGCGCTCGAACCCGCCAAGACCAACAGCCTCGAGTGCAGACTGGCCACGCTCCGCCGCCGCCCGGGAGATGCCCCGGAACGCGCCGCTGCGGTTCCACGCCCCGAGCATGACGGTATCGGCAACGCTCAGCGGGAAATGTCGGTCTATCTCTGCTGCTTGCGGCAGATAGCCGAAGTCTTTGGGCTGCAACGCGTCGATGTGGATGGCGCCGGATTGCAGCTTGAGGTCGCCCATCAAGGCTTTCAGCAGGGTCGATTTGCCTGCGCCATTCGGACCGGCTATGGCCGTCAGGCTGCCGGCCTCGAAGCTGCCGGAGATATCCTTGACGGCCAGATTCCGGGAATAGGCGATGGAGACGTTTTCGAGCCGGATGCGCGGTTCCATCATGGCAGGTTCACCGCCCAGGCTATGGCCAGCCACAAAAGCGCAAGCAGCAGGCACATGGCGGCCAGCCGAGCTGCAAAGGAGCGCCCCATCAGAGAGCGATGGAAGGGATTGAGGTCTGTTGACATGTCTAAACTCATCAAGTTATGGCGATGTGTTATAACATATCATTTTTGTTGTCGACTCGAATTTTGACCATCTTCGCGTTTCGCCGGTGGCTATAACTAAGGCCCACGTTCAGCACTTCATTTCCAGCCTGGTCGCAACCAGCTGGGAAAAATTTGTACCCATTGGGTCGTTAAAGAACAGGCTGGTCAAAGTCGCCTGGTTTTGTGCGATGATTTCGTCGGGGTTCGGCCGCACGACCTTGCGGCTGCAATGGGCAAAGCCGGAGCCCGAGACGGCCATATCGGCGTCAGTCGCGAAATCGACCGCCGTATAAAGGGAGGGATCGTAGATGCCGAAGATCGCCGTGCCCGTCAGCATGGTCTTCTTTAGGGGCTTCAATGAGAAGCTGAGGATGAGCGCGCCGTCTTTGTAGTCGGCCTGGATCACGTCGGGCTTTGTCATCGGCACGGCTTTGCCGTTCACCGTGACGTTGGTGTAGTATTTATATTGTTCGAGCGAGGTTCGCACCGTTTTGCCGACCGCAAGCAATTCGCTTTTGTCGAGCGTGTTGTTGCCGTTCTTATCGAAATCGAGCAGCACGGATGACGAGAAGACATCATCGAATTTCCATACGTTGCGGAGTTCCGCAAGGCTGCCGTCGGCAGCCGAGACGGCTTCGAACTTGGCGTCGATGAAGATATGAGGATGTGCGTAGGCCTCTGCAGGCAGTGATGCCGCCAACGCGACGATCAATATCCTCAGTCGGCCCACCGCATCTCTCCAGGCTTGCAATTCGACGATAGACCCCGCCCGACTGTCATAACGGACCATGGGCGGGCGTTCATCGCTTCAACACCGCAAAGGTGGCGAGAAGGAGACGCATCGTCGAACGACGACTTCACGAACTACCGCGCTTGCTGCGCAACGTCGAGAGGCGTGAGAGGACCTGCGCCTGAGGTTACCACACGCCGTCGTGCAGTGCCGCAGCTTCTTCGCAAAGGATGGGCCCCACAACTTCCATTTTCCGCTGGCCGGCGTCGAAGACGGCGCGACAGGGCAGATCGAGTGTCGGGTTCTCAGGATGGTTGCCGGTGATATCCTTCAGCTGGCTCTCGCTCAGGCCATAAACCACGCGCCCGACGCCCGCCCAATAGGCTGCACCGGAGCACATGGCGCAGGGTTCTGCCGAGGTATACATCGTGCAATTGGCGAGGAAGTCGGGGCGATAGGCCTGCGACGCCCGGGTCATCAGTACGCGTTCGGCATGGCCGGTCATGTCGCGCGTCGGATTGTAGGCGTTTTCCTGCTCCATCAGCACCGCGCCGTCCGGCCCGGCAAGGATCGCTCCGAAAGGATGATTTCCGTTGCTGCGGGCACGGCTTGCGACCGTGAACGCGTGCCGCAGCAGGCGCTCGTCATTCGCCGCCCAAAAGCTTGTGTCTGTCATGCGATAGGATCCTTGAAGAACAATCGGATTACCTTCGAGGAATGTCAGATGGCTGACAAGAGCCCATTTTCGATGCTATCGTTCGAATAAACGCAACACTGTTGAGGTGGCATCCGCATGCAGCTTATTTCCCACGCCGCCCTCCTGCTGGACGCCGTGGCGCGGGCCGGATCTTTTCGCGGGGCCGCCGAGCGCCTCAATCTTTCCGCCTCTGCCATCAACCGGCAGATACTCAAACTCGAGGAAGAGATCGGTCTACCGCTGTTCGAGCGCCTCCCGCGCGGCATCCGTCCGACGGCCGCCGGCGAGCGCTTGCTGGCGGACATTCGCCGCTGGCGACGCGAGCAGGAGAGGGCGGAAGGTCAGCTGCGCGACCTGAAGGGACAGCGGCGTGGCTCGATCACGCTGGGAGCCATGGAGTGCTTCGGCAACACGCTGCTGCCCGATGTCATCAAGAAGCTGCACAGCGTCAATCCTTTGATCGAGGTCAGCGTGCTCATCGGCGGCACGGATGAACTGCTGCGCAAGCTCAATCTCAAGGAAATCGATTTTGCCCTGCTGTTCAATCCGCCCCACCGGGTCGCCATGGACGCCATTCGTCTCCTGAAGGCACGGCCGGGCCTGATCATGGCGGCAAACCATCCGCTGGCGCTATCAAAAAGCCTGAGGCTTGCGGATTGCCTGCAATATGGCTTCATCCTGCCGGACCCGTCGCTGGGTATACGCGAGTTCATCGACAAGGCTTTCGTCGAGCTGGGCGTAGAGTTCTCCGGCATGGTCAGTACCAATTCGATCGCCCTGATCAAATCGATGGTTAAGCTTGGGCAGTCCATGGCCCTGCTCAGCGTCTTCGACGTCTATGGCGAACTGGTAAGGGGCGAACTGGCTTTCGCAACCATAGAGGACCGAAACATCGAGGACGAGATTCTCGCAATCTGTGCACCCGCCAACCGCAACCAGTCGGCGGCGGCGCAGATGATGATCGATCTGGTCGACGAGAGCCTGCGTTTCATCGGCCAGCCGCACGCCGGCGATGTGCAACGATAACTGTTGCGTTTTCTCGGACGGTGCATGCGCAAATCAATTCTTGTTCGTCCGCCGCTGCAGTGAAATCTTCAAATGACATAGAGTATCCTGTATCGGAAAAACGCGTGTCCCTGAATTTCAGAACTTTGCCTAAGGCAGAGATTCATATTCACCTTGAAGGTTGCTTCGACACGGCGACGATCGTCAGTCTTGCGGTGGAAAACAACGTACCCTTGCCGCGTCCGGAGACGGAACTGCTGAAATTCGATGGTCTATCCGATTTCCTGAATTTCCTCGACTTCATCTGCAGCCTCTGCCGGACACAAGAGCAGCTGGCCAAAGCTGCCTATGCGTTTAGCCAGCGCCTGCGTGACGCCGGGACCGGTTATGCCGACGTCATCGTCAACCCGACCCATTGGAGCGGATGGCGCGACAATCTCGGCGGCATGATTGACGGATTGGATGCCGGCTTCAAGGCCGCCGAGCAGGATGGCCTGCCTCCGGTGGGCCTGTGCATCAGCCTGCTGCGCCAGCAAACCGCGCAGGAAGCAATCGAGGTGGTTGAGGAACTCGGTCGCTTGCGCCATCCCCGCGTCGTCGCCCTTTCGGTCGATGGCAACGAAGCCGCTGCCGGCAGAACCGGAGAAAAATTTGCCGCAGCCTTCCGGCTCGCGGGCAAGCTCGGCCTGAAGCGGACGGCGCATGCGGGAGAATCGAGCGGCCCGGACGGCGTTCGGGACGCCATCTTCCTGCTGGAGGCGGACCGCATCGATCACGGCGTGCGGGCGATAGAGGATGTGGACCTGATAAAGATTCTCGTCGACCGCCAGATCGCCCTCGGAGTTTGCCCGAGTTCCAATCTCACGCTCGGCCTCTATCCGGATCTCGCCGCCCATCCTCTCGAACGACTGAGAAAGGCGGGCGTGCCGGTTTCCGTCAACACCGACGATCCCGCGCTGCTGGCAACCGATTTGCCGGGCGAGATCGGTGGCTGCGCTGCCGCCTATGGCTGGGACAAGGAAACCTGCCGCGCCGTTGCCGCCACATCCATCAACGCCTCCTTCGCCAATGCCGATATCAAGGCCCGTCTGCTCAAGGATCTCAGCCTTTGGTAGGGCGCGGCTCCGCAATCGGCCTGTTTCTGGCGCTCTGCTGCAGCGATGCTCGGGCAACGGAAGTTGATATTGCCAGCTGGGCCAAAGCATTGCCGCCTGCGTTCGACGTTTCGGGCTCCAAGAACGAGCCAACCTATCTTGCGGCCATCGACATTGCCCGTGACGGGGACAAGTTCACCATCCGCGGAGGCGCTCCAGCCTGGATGGAGCGTTCGTTGGAGGCAGTCATCGTCTCCGCTGACGGCTCCATCGCCCATGAGGTCTGCCCGTCCGGCATGGACTGCCGACAGCCGGCAAGGCCTGCCGGCTTCCTCTCCACTGCCGCTTTGCTCGCAGCATCCAGGCTGGGAAGACTGCACGGCAGCGCGGCGGTCGAGCCCTACGGCGCGTTCGAAGTCGTCTGCATACCCGGTGAACAGCTTTCGATCAGCGCCCCGATCCTCGATCCCTGTTTCGAGCTTCGAAGCGGCGCGGCGATAGCCCAGAAACACCGCACGAGTCACCGTTTCGACGGGCCGTCGCTGGACCCCGTTTCCGTGAAGATCCGCATTTCTTCTGAAAAGCCTGCCGCCTCCCCGTCCTCTCTCCTCCCAAAGGATAACGCTTCATGATCTCCCTTCGCACCCTCGGCCTTGCCGCAGCGCTGGCTGTCTCCGGTCTTTTCGCCTCCACCGCCTTCGCAGATCCCCTGAAAGTCGTCCTGCTGGTTCCGGGTCACGCCAATGACGGCTCCTTCAACCAGGTTGCTCGCGAAGCGGCCGAGAAGCTGCAGAAAGAGGGCGACATCAAGCTCGAACTCCGTGAAGCGATGGCAGATCCGAGCCAGTCGGAGCCCGTGATTCGCCAATACGCAGCTATGGGCTACGATCTGATCATCGGCCACGGCATCGAGTTGTCTGAGCCGATCCTGAAGATTGCCAAGGATTATCCGAAGGTCCATTTCGCAGCCTCTGGCGGCCCCGATCTCGCCGATCGCCTGTTGCCGAACGCCGATGGCTGGACCTACGACTTCGGTCAGCAGGGCTATCTCGGCGGCTTCATCGCCGGCAAGATTGCCGGCCTCGAAACGGTCGGTATGGTCGGCGGCCCGGAACTGGCTTTCGTGAAGGCATCGCACAACGGCTTCAAGCAGGGCCTGAAGGAAGGCAATCCGGCCGCCAAGACCATCGAGACCTACACGGGCTCGTTCGATGACGCCCAGAAGGCTGCCGAAGTTACCCGCGGCATGATTGCCCAGGGCGCGAAGCTCGTCTGGACCTCGGGCGATGGCATCGGCAACGGTGTTGCGGCCGCTGCAGCCCAGGACGGAGCGCTGACCATCGGCGTCACCGGCGAGGCCGGCGGCAATGCGGCCAAGGTCAATGTCGCCAGCATCGTGCTCGATATGTATCCGACCTATAAGACCTACATCGACGACATCAAGGCCGGCAGCTTCGGCAAGAAGTTCCTGGTGTCGGGGATCGCCAACAAGGGCCTGGTGATGACCTCGATCAACCCTGTCGGCGCAAAGCTGCCGGACGATCTCAACAAGCAAGTCGATGCCCTGGTCGCTGATCTTGCCTCGGGCAAGCTGAAGCTGCCCAACTTCTTCCAGTAAGGCTGGCCCGCTTGACCTTAGCTTTGACCCCGATCATCGCGCGTGCCGTCACGAAGCGCTTTGGCGCACTGACGGCGCTCGACCAGGCCTCGATCACGCTTCGGCGCGGCGAGGTCTCGGCGATCGTCGGTGAGAACGGGGCGGGCAAGTCGACACTGGCAAAGATCATCGCCGGCATCCTGCCGGCGGACGAGGCCGACATCGTCAGTGACGGCGTTGCCATGGCAAGATGGTCGCGGCGTGAAGCCGTTGCCGCAGGTATCGGCTTCGTGCCGCAGAACCTGTCATTCATCCCGACCCTGACGATCGTCGAAAACCATCTCCTTGCCGATAGGGGCTGGCGGCTGCAGCGCAGGGCCGGAGCGCTCGCGCTCGGGCAGGCGGCCGAGGAGATGGGCGTCACGCTCAACCTTTCGGCGCCGGTCGAGACCCTCAGCCTCGCCGAGCGACAGATGGGCGAAATCGTCTCAGCCGTTGCCGGTGGCGCAAGAGTTCTGCTCCTCGATGAGCCGACGTCATCGCTCGGACCGGTCGAAGTCAAGCAACTGATCGCCACTATCCGCCGCCTTTGCGCCGGCGGCACGACGATCGGTCTGGTGACCCACCGTATTGCCGAAGTGATGGAAGGGGCCGATCACCTCACGGTGCTGCGCGGCGGCCGGGTCGTACTCGACGACGTGACCAACGGTCTCAACGCGGATGCCATCGCTCGGCTGATGGTCGGCGACCGCGACCGACGGCCACCCACCCGCACCACTGTCACCTCCGAGTGGCGCCGGCTCGAGGTCAAGTCCCTCAGCGTCAGCGGCGAGAGCCAACCGATTATTTCCGACCTATCCTTCTCCGTGCGCCAAGGCGAAGTTCTGGCGATCGCCGGTGTCTCGGGAGCCATGCAGCCGGCATTGGCGCAGTGCCTTGCCGGACTGCAAAGACCTGGGAACGGTGCAGTCCTGGTCGATGGCATCGACGTCACTGGCGATGCGGCTCGGGCAACGGACCTTGGGCTTGCCTACATCCCGGAAGACCGGCTGGAAGGCGTTGCCCCCGATCTTGCCAATTGCGAAAATGCCAGCCTGCTGCGGCTAGGACAGGCGGGTTTCAGCCGTTTTGGAATGCGCAATCGTGCAATGGAGCGCGTTCTCGGCCAAACCATTATCGCTGATTTTAATGTGCATCCGCCCAATCCCGCTCTCGTCTCAAGCGGCCTTTCCGGCGGCAACCTGCAGAAATTGCTGGTCGGGCGTGAGCTGGAGCGCCAGCCGGGCGTGATCGTTGCGCATGGGCCGACCCAGGGTCTTGACCTCGCCGCCGCCGCGTCCATCCGCACGGCCATCGTCACGGCTGCAGCAGGCGGCGCGGCCGTTGTCGTCCTTTCCGCCGATCTCGATGAACTCATGGAGATGGGGCACCGGATGATCGTTCTTGCCAACGGCCATATCACGGCCGAATTCGATCTAGACACGCCCGTGGACATGACCGCGCTCGGCCAGGCGATGATCGATCTTACTCCTAGGGAGCCTGCTGCATGAGTGACGTAAAGATCGATTTCCCGGCAACAGGCGCGGGGCTTGCGCCAAGCGTCGCCGAACTGATGAAAATGCGGCTCGTCGCTGCCGGCAAGGAAAAGCCGGACCTCATCATTCGCGGCGGCAAGGTGCTGGCGCTGCATATCGGAGAAGTCCTCGAGCGCGACGTCGTGATTTCGGGGCGCCATATCGCCGCCGTAACGCCCATAGGCTATTTCGACGCCGACGACGTCATCGACGCGGCGGGTTATTTCGTCGCGCCGACCTTCATCGATACGCATCTGCATATCGAATACACCAAGCTGGTGCCAGGCGAGCTCGCCCGTCTTTCCGTGCCGCGTGGTACAACGCTGGTTCTCGCCGATGCCAATTGCATCGCCAATGTTCTCGGCGAAGAAGGCCTCGACTTCATGGGCGAGACGACGACGCCACTGCGCATCCTGCGCCAGGTGTCCCACAAGGTTCCTCAGGCGCCCGATCTCGAACTTGGCGGCGCGCATCTGACGACGGAGCAGATTGCCGCACGCGTCCAGCGCCCGGATGCGGCGACGCTCGGCGAATCCAATCCCTTCAATCTGGATGAGAGCTCGGCCCGCAAGGCAGTCGCGGCCATCACCGCCGGCAAGCGGATCACCGGTCACACGGCGCTGCTCGAAAACGAGCCGCTGTGGAGCTATCTCGCTGGCGGCGTCAGCGACGACCACAATGCTCACAAGACCAGGGATGTCGTCGAGCGCCTTCGTCTAGGCGCGATGCTGACCGTCATGGCCGGCAGCATGAACGACAACGTGCCCGAAGTCTTTGCCGATATCCCGGCCCTGAAGGATGGGCTGTTTCACATTTCCTTCTGCGCCGACGACAAGCTGGTCGAGGATCTGGATCGTCAGGGACACATCGACCATCACGTCCGCCAGGCCATCGCCTGCGGTGTCGAACCGCTGAAAGCCTGGCGGATGGCGACCTTGTCGGCCGCTTCCTACTATCGCATCGATCATCTGGTCGGCTCCGTTACACCGAGCCGGCTTGCCGACATCCAGCTCGTCGCCGATCTTGCAGAGGCACGGCCGCATCTGGTGATCGTCGGCGGAAAGGTCGTCGCTCGCGATGGCCAGCCGCTGTTCGAAAACACTGATCCGGTGCCCGACTTCACACGCAACACCATCTATCTGCACCCAGATATCGATGCCAATTCCTTTGCCACGAAGGCTGAAGGCAGCAAGGCCTGGGTTCAGGCGATGGAAATGTACGATGGCTATTTCAAGCGCGCCTTCCATGCCGAACTCGACGTCGTCGATGGCATCGTCCAATGCGACATAGAGCGCGACATCCTGAAAGTCGCGATCGTCGACCGTCACCACGCCACGGAAACGATCGGTGTTGGCTTCGTGAAGGGCTTCGGGCTGAAGCGCGGCGCAATTGCCGCGACCACCAACTGCGAGAACCAGAATCTGGTGATCGTCGGCACGGCGGACGAAGAAATGGAGGTCGCGACCCGGGCCATCGAACGAATAGGCGGTGGCTATGTCACCGTGGCGGAAGGCCAGATTTTGGGCAGCGTTCCGCTCGCGGTCGCCGGCTGCATGAGCGACCAGCCGTGGGAGACCGTGCGGGACCAGTCTCTGGCCTGCGACGATGCAGCGCGCACCATCGGCTGCACTATGCAGGCCCCCTTCCTCATCATGTCCTTCATCGGTCTTGTCGGGGTTCCGGATCTGGGTCTGACGGAGCGCGGCCTGGTGGAGACGAAGACGCAGAGTTTCACAGACCTGGTGCTCGGGCTCGAAGGCGGCATGGTATGCTGCCGCTGCCCCAGCCACGCCCACGAGGTCCACAGGATGATGGATGCCGTTGGTTTCCAGGCCGTCGAAGTGTGAGGTCCCGCATGCCAAGCCCGACCGAAAAATTGTCACCCCTTCTCGGCGCGGCCTTTCCGCCCAGCGGCATCGCACCTGAATATTTGCCCGATCTGCTGGCTTTGCAGGCAGTGCTCGATACCGAGATTGCACCTCGAGCGGCAGAAACGGACCGTATCGGCCGGTATCCGACGCAGTCGATCCAGGCGTTGAAGCGCTCCGGTTTTCTTAAATCCGTGGTTCCCATCGCGTTTGGCGGCCGCGCCGTCCCGCACCGCGTCTCCATGGAAGCCCAGCTTCGTATCGCCATCGCCGATTCCGCCGTCGCACAGTTGTACAAGGTGCACGACGAGATCGTCCGCGAGATTCTCACCTATTGCCCCGAAGAGCTGAAGCCGCGCCTGTCGCGTGCGATCGTCGAGGATGGCGCGATCATCGGCCTTGCCGTTGCCGAAGCCGGACGAAAGGTCGATGACCCCATGACGACGACGGCAAGGCCAAAAGCGGATGGTGGCTTCGTGGTTGACGGTCGCAAGATCTACACGACCGGCGCAGCGGAAGCCGATTACATCGCTACCTGGGCCTTCAACGCGGCAGCGCCTGGTGTCGCTGCCAATCCGCTTGCCGGCATGCAGCTCAATCTCATCCAGCCGTCCACTCCTGGCATCACCATCCATCGCGATTGGGACGCCATCGGCCAGCGCGGCACTGATTCCGGCACGATCACCTTCGACAATGTCGAGACCGATCCGCTTTGGAACGCCACCATCCCAGGCTTATTTTCGCCGCCGCACGCGTCGTTGCGCTACCAAGTCGGCTTTGCCGCCATCATGATCGGCATCGGCATCGCCGCCCTGCGCGAGGCGGCCGGCTTCGTGCCGTCAAGCAGCCGGCCATGGCCATCCGCCGGTGTCGACAGCGCGGCCGACGACCCGCACATCCGCAAGACCATGGGCGAGCTGGCTGCCGGCTTGTCTGCCGCCTACGCCTTGATGCTGATGGCTGCCGATCTACTCGATGCCTTCGAGCGCGGCGATGTCTCGCGCACGGAGCTGGCAATCCCGGTCTATGCCGCCAAGGCTGCAGCAAACAAAGCGGCCCTCGACGCTGCTTCCGAGATCTTCACGCTGATGGGAACGCGTTCGGCCGCCCGCAAGAATGGCTTCGACCGCCACTGGCGCAATGTTCGCATACTGTCGCTGCATGATCCCGTGGCGTGGAAATACGCCGAAATCGGCCGACACCTGCTGACGGGCTGGGAGCCTGAGCCGGGCCTCTATCAATGATGGTGAAGTCTCTGATGCCGTCCCACCAGCGCGGACGCGCCGTTCTCGCTCTATCTGTGGTCTTCCTCGCCTTGGCTGCGCTGATCGCGCTTGCCGGGGCCAACCCGCTCGATGCGTTGGCAGCCCTCTTGCGCGGCGCCTTTGGTGAGCGCTACGTGCTGGCCGAAACGCTGGTGACGGCGACGCCGCTTGCCATCGTTGCCCTCGGCGTCATGCCCGCTCTGCGGTCGGGCCTGTTCACAATCGGCTCGCAGGGCCAGCTGGTCGCTGGCGCCGCATTGTCAACCGCTGTCATTCAGGCCAATGCCGATGCCACCGCGCCGGTGCTGCTCCTGCTTGGATGCCTTTCGGGTATCGGTGGCGGGTTGATCTATGCCCTGTTGCCGGCGCTGCTGCGCGCCTACATGCATGTCAACGAAATCCTGTCGACCTTGCTGCTCAACTACATCGCCGGCTATGGATTACTCTGGGCGCTGAAGGGACCTCTGCGTTCATCGATGCAGACGGCCACACCGCGCAGCGATGCTCTGCCTGACAACGCGCTGATCGACAATTTTCTGGACGGCACGCGGTTGCACTCAGGGATATTCGCCGTCCTCCTCCTGGCTGTCGTCATCTGGTTCTGGACCCGCACGCGTTCCGGGCTTGTCTATTCGCTGTTTGCAAGCCGTCCTCATCTGGCGGCACGGCTGGGCTTGTCGAGCCCGAGAGCGGTGGTGACGACCATGTTGTGTTCCGGCGGCGCAGCCGGTCTTGCCGGCTGGATTCAGGTCGCGGGCGTCGCTCATACTCTGTACCCCAGCGTCGATGGCGGCCTCGGTTTCTCAGGAATACTCGTCGCCGTCCTCGGTGGCCTCAATCCGATCGGCATTGTTATCGCTGCGGTTCTGTTCGGGGCGCTATCGACCGGCGCGCAAGGCATGCAGATCGGCACGTCGGTTCCGGCGGCGATTGCAGTCGTTGCCCAAGGCTTCGTGCTTCTCGCCGTGACACTGGCCGTGGGCAAGGGCGCTCTCTCATCGAAGACGCCGCCGCATCCGGTCGGGCCGCAGCCTTCAGAAACTGTTGAGGCAAAGCCATGAGCTGGTCGGATCTGGTATTCTGGCAAATCGTTTTGGGTGGAACGCTCAGATTGGCGACGCCCATATTCCTGGCCGCGCTGGGAGAGATGATCACCGAACGTAGCGGCACCATCAATCTCGGCATCGACGGTATCATGACGGCGGGGGCGTTCAGCGCCGTCGTCTGCGCTTCTTTCGCCGGTTGGCAAGGCGGCTTAATTGGAGCCGCTTTGACAGGAGCCCTCTATGGCGCTGTCGTTGCCCTGTGGGTCGTCAAGGGCGGCGCCAACCAGATCATAACAGGTATCGCCATCTCGCTCGTCGGCAGCGGGCTGACGTCCTTTCTATTCCAACTCTGGCAGCCCTCCGGCCAGAGCATGATGTTCGTGCCGCTGGCGCCGAACATCGCCATTCCTTTCCTCAGCGAGATTCCCTTGATAGGGCCTATCCTGTTCAAGCAGAACCTCATCACCTATGCCGCGCTGGTGCTTCTTGTCGTCACCGCCTGGTTGATGAACCACACACGCCTCGGTTTGGTTCTTCGCGCGGTGGGCGACGGCGTGGCGGCATCGGCCATCCGCGGCATCGATACGGACCGTGTGCGGATGATTGCCATCATCGTTGGCGGATGCCTGATGGGTCTTGGCGGCGCCGCCATTACCATCGGCTTTCTCGGCTCCTTCAACGATGGGCTTACCAACGGCCGTGGCTATGTCGCGCTTGCCGTCGTCATCATCGGTCGCTGGTCGCCGGTTGGCGCCGTCCTCGGTGCATTCCTGTTCGCATTCTTCGACAGCCTTGGCCTAAGGGCCCAGAGCGGTATGGGCTTCCTACCGAACGAGGTGTTTTCGATGCTGCCGTATGCCATGACGCTTCTCGTGCTGATTGTCACCGCGCGCTCGAAGATCGCGCCCCGGGAACTCGGCAGATAGTCGATCAACCAGAAAGGTAGATGCAGCCCGCCCACCGAAAGCCATGAGTTGCTTTCCAACGTCGGTCACCGATCGAATTCCGCTCCCCGTTGCTTCTCGACGGACATGGGCTTGGATAGCTGATCGCTTCGGTATAGGAATTAGGCGAAGCGATACAAGAAATTGGACGTGACGACATGACACTGGCGCCCCAGACCGCGGCGAGCGATATCGATCCCCCCACCCACGGCCTGATTTACACGACGGTGTCCTGCCTGCTCTGGCCGGCACTCTTCGTTGGCGGACTGATCGGCGCCTACTTCGCCTTCAAGACGACGATACCACTTCTCTGGTTCAACGTGGTCTATGTAGCCGTCGTCATCTCGATCAGCGTTGCCGAGCGCCTGATGCCCTACGAGCAGACGTGGCTGCGGCGTGACGGCGAAACGTTCAACGATTTTGCCCATACCTTGCTTAACAAGGGCGGCGTCCAGATCGTTGCGGCGATCGGCACCTCCTTCCCAATGGCAATCGCCACCGTGGCGCAGCCGATGTTCAGTCCGCCGAGCTTTCTGTGGCCGCACAGCGCGCCATTGTTCCTGCAGGTGATCCTGGGGCTGATCATTGCCGAATTCGGACTTTATATCGCCCACCGTGTTGCCCACGAAAATCTGTCGCTTTGGCGCTTCCATGCGCTGCATCACAGTGTCGAGCGCCTGTGGGTCATCAACACCGGTCGTTTTCATTTCATCGATTCGCTGCTGAAGATCGCGCTCAGCCAGATCCCGCTTTATCTTCTAGGCGCGCCCTTGCCGGTCTTCCTGTGGATCGGCGCGGTGACGGCCTTCGTCGGCTTGCTCACCCACTGTAACATCGATGTCCGGACCGGCCCGCTCGATTGGATATTGAGCACGCCGCGCCTGCATCGCTGGCACCATTCGAGGCTGCTTGCCGAGGGCAACACGAACTACGGCGAAAACCTTGTCCTCTGGGACCAGATCTTCGGCACCTACTACAATCCGCCACGTCCATCCTCGGTCAATATCGGCATCAGCGGCAAGGTTGCCAAGGGCTTTCGGGCCCAGCTCACGCAGCCCTTCTCCGCCAAGGGGCGGCGGCAGATCATCGGCAAGGCACCAAAGCCCACGGATGTCGTCCCGCCGGTGCTGCAAAGCGACATTGCCCGACTGGCACGGAAACTGCGGCTGATCCACCGCAAATAGTCCGTCTGTGCTGTCTACATGAGCTTCTCTGCATCTTTTTGGTAATTATTTAGGCAATAACGGTCGCTTGACAAAGGTGACCTTTATTTTATGCATATCTGCCCCGCTTCCGGCAGCCTTTCCCATGACCTGATGCTGCAGCTAGTATGAAGTTCGATCACAGGAAGACGGGGCGGCGTATCCATGGCTTATACGATGACGGCCGGCGGCCAGCGCTTTCGGTTCGAAGATCTGAGGGATGTCCTGGCCGTCGCTTCACCGGCGCGATCGGGCGATGCGCTGGCAGGCGTCGCCGCACAATCCGACGTGCATCGCTTTGCCGCCAAGATGTGCCTTGCCGACCTGCCGCTCACCACCTTCCTCAACGAAACGGTCATTCCCTATGAGGATGACGAAGTCACGCGGCTGATTATCGACACCCATGATGTCGAGAGCTTTCGACCAATCGCCAGCTTGACGGTCGGCGAGTTCCGGAACTGGCTGCTGTCCGAGCAAGCCAGCCCGTCGGCGCTGAAGGCGATCGCACCGGCGATAACGCCCGAAATGGCGGCAGCTGTGTCCAAGCTGATGCGCAATCAGGATTTGATCCTCGCTGCCAAGAAGTGCAGCACGCCGACAGCCTTCCGAAACACACTGGGCCTGCCGGGTCGAATGGCCGTGCGGCTGCAGCCAAATCACCCAACGGACGACCTCAAGGGTATCCTTGCCTCTACCATTGACGGGCTGCTCTACGGCTGCGGCGATGCAGTGATCGGCATCAATCCGGCAAGCGACAATCCCAGCGTCCTTTCAGGCATTCTGCGGATGCTCGACGAGCTGATTGAGCGCTTCTCGATCCCCACCCAGACATGCGTGCTGACCCATGTCACGTCGTCGATCGAGATGATCAATGCCGGCGCTCCGGTTGATCTAATTTTCCAGTCGGTGGCCGGCAGCCAGAAGGCCAACAGCTCGTTCGGTATCGATCTCAAGGTGCTGCAGGAGGGTCTCGACGCCGGACGCTCGCTCAATCGCGGCACGGTCGGCAACAACTGCATGTATTTCGAGACCGGGCAGGGCTCGGCGCTTTCGGCAAATGCCCATTTCGGCGTCGACCAGCAGACCATGGAGGCCCGCGCCTATGCCGTCTGCCGGCAGTTCGAGCCGCTGCTCGTCAACACGGTGGTCGGCTTCATAGGTCCGGAATATCTCTATGACGGCAAGCAGATCATCCGTGCAGGGCTGGAAGACCATTTCTGCGGTAAGCTGATGGGCCTGCCGATTGGCGCCGACATCTGCTATACCAACCATGCCGATGCCGATCAGGACGATATGGACACCCTGTTGACCCTACTGGCAACGGCCGGCGTCAATTTCGTCATCGGTGTCCCCGGTGCCGACGACATCATGCTGAACTACCAGTCGACATCCTTTCACGATCAGCTCTACGTCCGCGAGTTGCTTGACCTGAAGCGTGCACCGGAATTCGAGGCCTGGCTGCAAAGCAGCGGCATCAGCGATGCAAATGGTCGGCTTTTGCCGCAGAGTGCCAATAGCCTCTTCATGGCACTTGCCGAAGATCCGATGATGGGAGCAGCGGCATGAGCAACCGCGACACGCCGGTCGATAAGCGCGTAGCCCTTACCAGCATCGACGGCTGGACAAGGCTGAAGAGCCACACCACAGCACGCATCGCCCTTGGCCGCTCCGGATCGTCCTTGCCCACATCCGAAGTTCTTGGTTTCGGCCTGGCCCATGCGCAGGCAAGGGACGCCGTGCATCTGGCATTTGATACGGGCGCAATAGCGGCAGCCGTTCAGGCGATGGGTTTCGAACCGCGCCTTGTCGAAAGCGCCGCTGTCAGCCGAGAAAGCTACCTGCGGCGGCCGGATCTGGGGCGGCGCCTGTCGGACGTCAGCAGGGTCGCGCTACAGGCCAACCTTGAAAGAGGCGCCGATATTGGCATCGTCATTGGCGATGGGCTTTCTGCAACAGCCATCCACCAGAATGTCGAACCGTTGCTGCGCGCCCTGACGCCGCTTCTGCGCATCAAGCAAATGACGATCGCGCCGATCGCTATCGCCCGCAATGCCCGGGTGGCGCTGGCAGACGAGGTTGGTGCTTTACAGGGCGTGCGAGCGGTGCTGATGCTGCTTGGCGAACGGCCCGGCCTCTCCTCTCCGGACAGCATAGGCGCCTATCTGACCTTTGATCCACGCGTCGGCAAGAACGATGCCGACCGCAACTGCGTCTCCAACATCCGCCCAGGCGGCCTCACCTTCGAGGAAGCGGCCCATAAGCTGGTCTGGTTGATCGAGGAAGCCTTCCGGATGCGGGGGACGGGGGTGCAGTTGAAGGACAACAGCCCGACGTTCACCTTGCTGGGATAAGGCAGCCGGTGGATCGGCTAACGCCTTCGCCACTTGCAGCCATCGCCGGACCGTTCCACCTCAATCATGCGCAGGTTCGGTGATGGCGCGAAACGGAAACTTCCGGCCGCAGTGGCAGCGGATGACATAGCTTTCCTGGTATTTCGAAGCGCGCTGCTCGTAAAAGCCACGCGGCAGGACATCGATCGCAAAGCCCGGATTCTTACGGTTGCGATCATCATCCTCTGATGCCTCGGCGAAACCGGAATGTCCGCACTGGGGACAGATAAGCTTTTTTGAAAAGCGGTCGCGGGCGGCCATGTCAGTCTCCGATGTCGCTCTCGGCTGCTTATTCTATGATTGGGTGGGCCGAAGCCAATTGCCGAAGAGATGGCGGACAAGGTGGGATTCGAACCCACGGTACGCTTTCACGCACACACGCGTTCCAGGCGTGCGCCTTAAACCACTCGGCCACCTGTCCATCTGCACTTCGCATCCGGTTAAGGAGCAATTGTGGGAACGGCGCGATATATACCGAGGAATGCGCGGGGATCAACCCCATAGAGAAGAGTATTTTCGACTTCTCTGTGCAAAGCCTCTGTGAATGCACATTGCATGGATTGTCTCTCTAACATATCTCTAACATGAGACGAGGAAATCCTGCGGCAATGACCTGCCGCTTCTGGGCTCGGGCAGTTGGAGAGACCGTTGCGTTTTCTGTTGCGCTTTTTTAGCCTCGTGTCGCTCGTCTTGGCGACCATTGCCGGTACGATTGATTCCATCCGCTCCGTCGCGTCTTCTGCGGTAGACATGACATCCTTTGGCAGTTTCTGGATGAGCGTGAGCCCATCAAGCTTCGAGAAGCTGCTGTCGACGACGGCGGCAGGGGATGCCGACCGGCTGTACGTCTCAACGGTGACATGGTTGTTGTCGCAACCGGCCTTCGGCGTGTTACTCGTGGTATCGCTGCTGTTCTGGATGATGGGCTACCGAAAACCTTCTCCCACCGGCCGCTTCGTGGCGTGATCTTTCCTATGCTTGAAAGCTCCTAACCGGATGCTAGAAGCCTAAATGGTTATAAAAGCTGCATATTAGGCAGCTCGCAGCGCAAAAATCCGGCAGCCGACCTGGGTTTTCGGCAGTTCCGACAAATTTTTACCAGCTGAAAAATTTCTGGTGAATTTTTGATGTCAGCATGCAAGGATGCGCCAAGCCAGGCCTCGGGGGAGGTCGGCGGTTCCGCAGACATGTCCCGGCTAACGGGCTTGCGGGAGGACCCCATCATAGCAACAACAGGGCTGCGCTAATGAAAAAATCTGTTTTGACCCTTTTTGCCTTGGCCGCCATGTCGGCGTCGGCGCTCGCTGCTGATATCAAGCCGGCAATCGTTTATGGTACTGGTGGCAAGTTCGACAAATCCTTCAATGAGGCGGCCTACAACGGCGCTGAGAAGTTCAAGAAGGAAACAGGCATCGGCTATCGCGACTTCGAGCCAAGCGGCGATACGCAGGGCGAGCAGGCATTGCGCAATTTCGCAAGCAAGGGCTTCAACCCTGTTATCGCAGTGTCCTTCGCTTGGTCGTCGGCGCTGCAGAAGGTTGGCGCAGAATTTCCGAAGACCCAGTTCGTCCTGATCGACGACCAGGTCGACCTGCCGAACGTCCGCTCGGTCATGTACAAGGAAAACGAAGGTTCTTACCTCGCCGGCGTTATGGCGGCAATGGCTTCGAAGACCGGCAAGATCGGCTTCATCGGCGGCATGGACATTCCGCTGATCCGCAAGTTCGAGTGTGGTTATGAGCAGGGCGCGCGCGCGGCCAATCCGAAGATCGAAGTCTTCCAGAACATGACCGGCACGACAGGCGCTGCCTGGAACGATCCGGTACGTGGCGGCGAGTTGACGAAGAACCAGATCGACCAAGGCGCGGATGTCGTCTACGCGGCTGCCGGCGCGACCGGTCTCGGCGTGCTGCAGACGGCTGCCGACAACAAGAAGCTCTCGATCGGCGTCGACTCGAACCAGAACTATCTGCACCCCGGCTCAGTGCTGACCTCGGTCGTCAAGCGCGTCGATCTCGCTGTCTACACGGCCTTCATGGACTCCAAGAATGGCAAGTTCACGCCCGGTGCCCAGCATCTCGGCCTGAAGGAAGACGGCGTCGCCGTTGCCATGGACGACAACAACAAGCCGCTGATAACAGCTGAGATGATGACGGCAGTCGACAAGGCGAAGGCCGATGTCATCTCCGGCAAGGTCAGCGTTCACGACTATACGTCGGACAATACCTGCCCGAAGTGAGTTGATAGAAGGGCGTATGGCGATTCGCCATACGCCCTTTTCATATCCTGATTTAGGGTTTCGGGAGCACCAAGTGAGCCAAGCGCCTGCCATTGAGCTTGTGGGCATCGACAAGAAGTTCGGTGTCGTCCATGCCAACAAAAATATCGACCTGACCGTCGCCAAGGGATCCATCCACGGGATCATCGGCGAAAACGGCGCGGGCAAATCGACCCTGATGTCGATCCTCTATGGCTTCTACCAAGCCGACGGCGGCGAGATCCGCGTCGACGGGAAACCTGTCACGATCCGCGACAGCCAGGCTGCCATCGATGTCGGCATCGGCATGGTGCATCAGCATTTCATGCTGGTGGAGAATTTTACTGTGCTGGAAAACGTCATGCTCGGCGCCGAGGGCGGTGCCTTGCTGGCAAAGGGCGTCGCAGCGTCCCGCACCGAACTGAAGCGCCTTGAAACCGATTATGGCCTCGAGGTCGATCCGGACGCGCTGATCGAGGAACTGCCCGTCGGCTTGCAGCAGCGGGTTGAAATCCTGAAGGCGATGTATCGTGGCGCTGAAATCCTCATCCTCGACGAGCCGACCGGCGTTTTGACGCCGGCCGAAGCCGATCACCTGTTCCGCATTCTCCGGGTCCTGCGCGATCAGGGAAAGACCGTCATCCTGATCACCCACAAGCTGCGCGAGATCATGGCGATCACCGATACTGTGTCGGTCATGCGACGTGGCGAGATGGTAGCGACGCGCAAGACTTCTGAGACCACAGTCGAGGAACTGGCCGAGCTGATGGTCGGCCGCCGCGTGCTTCTGAGAGTCGAGAAGGGCGTCGCAACCCCCGGCGAGATCGTGCTGTCGGTGCGCAATCTGACGGTCAAGGACGGCCGCGGCGTGACCATGGTCGACAACGTCTCCTTCGACGTCCGTGCCGGCGAGATCGTTGGTATCGCCGGCGTCGCCGGAAACGGCCAATCGGAACTGCTGGAAGCGCTCGCCGGCATCCGCAAGCCGACCTCGGGCGAGATCCTGTTGCATGGCAAGACCATCGACAAGGTCACTCCGGCCCATCTGCGAGCGCTGGGGCTGGCGCATATTCCGGAAGACCGCCACCATATGGGCCTCGTGCTGCCGTTCGAGGAATACCAGAATTCCATTCTGGGCTATCATCGCGATCCGGCCTTCAGCACCGGTCCCTTCATGAACCTGGAGGCAATCCGCAAGGATGCGGCGCTGAAAATCGAGAAATACGACATCCGCCCGCCGAACCCACGCCTTCGCACGGCCAATTTCTCCGGCGGCAATCAGCAGAAGATCGTCGTCGCCCGGGAAATCGAGCGCGACCCGAAGATGTTGCTGATCGGCCAGCCGACGCGTGGTGTCGATATCGGCGCCATCGAGTTCATCCACCGCCGAATCATCGAAATGCGCGATGCCGGTAAGGCGGTACTGCTTGTCTCGGTAGAGCTGGATGAAGTCCGGGCGCTGTCCGACCGCATCCTGGTGATGTTCGCCGGTCACGTGGTCGGCGAGAAGACGGCTGATGCCGGTGAACAGACCCTCGGCCTGATGATGGCCGGTATTGCCGCGTGAGGCCCGAATGAGCACTGCATCTGTCCGCCTCCCCAATTGGATCACCTACGGGTTGATGCCAGTCCTGAACCTGCTCGTCGCGTTCCTCATTTCCGGCTTGGTCGTGTGGCTGATCGGAGAGGATCCTATCGAGGCGCTCAAGCTGCTGCTGCAGGGTGCGCTTGGCAGCGGTGAGGGCATCGGCTTCACACTGTTTTACGCAACGAGCTTCATCTTCACCGGATTGTCGGTGGCCGTCGCCATCCATGCCGGGCTGTTCAACATCGGCTCGGAAGGCCAGGCTTATTTCGGCGGCCTGGGTTGCGCCCTGGTGGCGCTGAGCCTCGACCGCTACGTGCCGTGGTACGTGACCATGCCGGTCGCGGTTGTCGGCGCTGCCATCTTCGGGGCAGCCTGGGCTTTCATCCCTGCCTGGCTGCAGGCCAAGCGCGGCAGCCACATCGTCATCACGACCATCATGTTCAACTATATCTGTTCGGCACTGATGGTCTATCTGCTCGCGCATATCCTCATCGTGCCGGGCAAGATGGCGCCAGAAACCCGAACCTTCCTCGAGGGCGGTCAGCTGCCAAAGCTCGGCTGGCTGATCGAGATGTTCGGTTCGACAATCGGTGCCGCGCCCTTCAACGTTTCCTTCCTGATTGCGCTGGTCATGTGCCTTCTTGTCTGGCTGCTCGTCTGGCGCACAAAGCTCGGCTATGAGATGCGCACACTCGGCATTAGTCCGTCAGCCGCGATCTACGCCGGCATCCCCTATGCCCGCACGGTGATCATCGCGATGCTGATTTCCGGTGGTCTCGCCGGCATGATGGCGCTCAATCCGGTGATGGGTGCGTCTGCCCGTCTGCAGGTCGAACTCGTCGGCGGTGCCGGCTTTGTCGGTATCGCGGTATCGCTGATGGGCCGCAACCACCCCGTCGGCATCATCCTCGCGGCGATCCTGTTCGGCATCCTGTATCAGGGCGGTGATGCGCTCTCCTTCGACATGCCCAACATCACGCGAGAAATGATCCTGGTGATCCAGGGTCTCGTCATCCTGTTTGCCGGCGCCTTGGAATACATGTTCCGGCCGGCGCTGGTCCGCATCTATCAGAAACTCGTCGGGACGGGAGGATAACCCTATGGATTACTACGATATCCTCATCAGCATTATCGGGTCCACCGTCCGTCTGTCCGTTCCCTTGATCTTCACGGCACTGGCGGGCCTATTTTCCGAGCGCGCCGGCGTCTTCGACATCGGCTTGGAAGGAAAGATGCTGGCCTCCGCCTTTGCCGCTGCCTGCATCGCCTATCTGACCGGATCGGCCTGGGCCGGCCTGCTGGGCGGCATCGGGGCATCGGTCTCACTGAGCCTTATTCATGGCTTCGCTTCGATCACCAATCGCGGCAACCAGATCGTCTCGGGCGTCGCACTCAATTTCCTGGTTGCCGGTCTTACCATCGTGCTCGGACAAGCCTGGTTCGGTCAAGGTGGCCGTACGCCCCAGGTTTCCGGCAATGGCCGTTTCTCGTCGATCATCCTTCCCGGCGCCGAGCAGGTGCGCGGAATACCGGTCATCGGCCCGATCTATGCCGACGTCATCTCTGGCAACAATGTCCTCACCTATCTGGCCTTCCTCGCCGTACCGGTGTCCTGGTGGATCCTCTATCGCACGCGCTTCGGTCTGCGGATGCGCGCGGTCGGCGAGAACCCCGGCGCGGTCGATACAGCCGGCATTTCGGTCAGCTGGCTGCGCTACCGCGCGGTTATCTGCGCTGGCATTCTCTGCGGCTTCTCCGGCACTTATCTGGCGATCGCCCAATCTGCCGCCTTTATCAAGGACATGTCGGCCGGCAAGGGTTACATCGCGCTCGCGGCCTTGATCTTCGCCAAGTGGAAGCCAGTGCCCGTGATGTTTGCGTGCCTCCTGTTCGGCTTCCTGGACGCTTTCGCCAACTTCATGCAGGGTAAGTCCGTTCCGCTGATCGGTGAGGTTCCGGTTCAGATCTTCCAAGCACTGCCCTATATTCTCACCTGCATCCTGCTCGCCGGGTTCATCGGCGTCGCCCATCCGCCCAAGGCCGGCGGCGTGCCCTATTCAAAGGAGCGATAGACATGTCGCACGATTTGTTCGAAGCCGCCCGCGCGGCCATGGCCTTTGCCCACGCACCCTATTCCAAGTTCCCGGTCGGTGCCGCGATCCGCGCTGACGATGGCAAGGTCTACGCCGGCGCAAACATTGAAAACCTGTCCTTTCCGCAAGGCTGGTGCGCAGAACCGACGGCGATCAGCATGATGATCATGGGCGGCGGCAAGAAGATCGTCGAGATGGCTGTCATCGCCGAGAAGCTGGCACTCTGCCCGCCCTGCGGCGGCTGCCGCCAGAAGATCGCCGAGTTTGCCGGCAAGGACACGAAGATATACCTCTGCGACGAGGCCGGCGTGAAGAAGACGATTACGATGGAAGAGCTTCTGCCTTTCAGCTTCGAGACCGATATCCTCGGATGACCGCCGCACTCGTCCATTTGTTGAGAGAAAAGCTCGGCGACCTCTCGCCTCGCACAGGCATCGTTCTGGGCTCTGGCCTTGGTGCCCTTGTCGGCGAACTGCAGGACGTCGTGCGCATCGCCTACGGCGAACTTCCGGGCTTTCCCGTCAGCGGCGTATCCGGCCATGCCGGCGAACTCGTCGCGGGTACGCTGGGCGGCACCCCTGTTGTCATGCTGTCCGGCCGGGTCCACTATTACGAAAACGGCGATGCGAATGCCATGCGCATCCCGATCGAGGTGCTCGCCGGCCTCGGGGTCGAATCGCTGATTCTGACGAACTCCGCAGGCTCGCTCAGGCAGGATCTTCCTCCGGGCTCCGTGATGCAGATTTTCGATCATATCAACTACTCCGGCATGAACCCGCTGATCGGCGTCGATAGCGACAGGCGATTCGTCGGCATGACCACGGCCTATGACGCCGATCTCGCGCGCGCCATGCACAATGCTGCTGCGAAATGCGAGATCGAATTGGGGCAGGGCGTCTATATGTGGTTTTCTGGCCCGAGCTTCGAAACGCCGGCGGAAATCCGCATGGCAAGGGTTCTCGGCGCCGATGCCGTGGGCATGTCGACCGTGCCGGAGGTGATACTGGCGCGTTTTTTCGGTCTGCGGGTTGCCGCTGCCTCCGTGATAACCAATTATGGGGCGGGCATGACCGGGGGAGAACTCAGTCATGAAGAGACCAAGGACATGGCGCCGATCGGCGGTGCCCGTCTTGCCGCGATCCTGAAGGAAATGATCGCTGGCGGAGGAGCAAATCGATGAACGACCATTCGCTTCGGGAAACGGCCTCGGTCGCGCTTTCCCTTCTCGATCTGACAAACCTGAAGGACGATTGCACGGATGCGCAGATCGTCACGCTCTGCGCTCGTGCCGAGACCCCCTTTGGCCGCAGCGCGGCGATCTGCATCTGGCCACGCTTCGTCGCCCGCGCGCGCGGCATTCTCGGCAACAGCCATGCGATCAGGATTGCCACCGTCGTCAATTTCCCGGCGGGCGACATGGAAATCGCCGACGTCGCGGCCGAAACGCGCGAAGCGATCGCGGATGGTGCCGACGAGATCGACCTGGTCATACCTTATCGCAAGTTTATGGCCGGTGACGAACAAGCGGTGACCGATATGGTCGCTGCCGTTCGCGCCGAATGCACGAGCCCGACCCTTCTGAAGGTCATTCTCGAGACCGGCGAGCTCAGGGATGCCGCATTGATCAGGCGCGCCTCGGAGCTGGCAATTGCGGCGGGCGCCGATTTCATCAAGACATCGACTGGCAAGGTTGCCGTCAACGCCACGCTGGAAACCGCCGACATCATGCTGCGCGCGATCCGTGACAGCGGTCGCAAGGTTGGCTTCAAGCCCGCCGGTGGCATCGGATCGGTTGCCGAGGCCGCACTGTATCTCCGTCTTGCCGATACCATCATGGCGCCGGATTGGGCCATGCCCTCGACGTTCCGGTTTGGCGCATCTGGCCTTCTCGACGACATTCTTTCCGTGCTCAGCGGCGGGCCGTCGATCACACTCGCCGCCGGATACTGAAGGATGCTCCCGCAGGAGATCATCCGGCGGAAACGCGACGGCGAGCCGCTTTCGCCGGCCGATATCGATAGCTTCATCGGCGCATTAGTGCGCGATGAAATTTCGGAGGGCCAGATCGCGGCCTTTGCGATGGCCGTCTGGTTCAAGGGCATGACCCAGGACGAAACGGTAGCGCTTACCCTGGCAATGGCACGCTCGGGTGAGATGCTGACCTGGGCGGGCATTGAGCGCCCGATCGCAGACAAGCATTCCACAGGGGGCGTCGGCGACAATGTCTCGCTGGTGCTGGCACCCATTGCTGCCGCATGTGGCTTGGCGGTGCCGATGATCTCAGGTCGCGGCCTCGGCCATACCGGCGGCACGCTCGACAAGCTGGAATCGATCCCGGGCTACTCGATTACGCCGGACGCAGCACGCTTTCGTACGGTGCTCGAAAACACCGGCTGTGCCATCATCGGCCAGACCCAGGCGCTCGCACCGGCCGATCGCAGGCTCTATGCCATTAGGGACGTGACAGCCACTGTCGATTCGGTCCCTTTGATCACTGCATCCATCCTGTCGAAGAAACTGGCCGCCGGGCTGCAAACGCTGGTGCTGGACGTCAAGATCGGCAACGGCGCCTTCATGACCTCGCTCGACGAAGCCGGGACGCTGGCACGCTCCTTGGTCGAGGTCGCCAATGGTGCCGGTCTGCGAACGTCGGCGCTGGTGACTGACATGAACCAGCCGCTGGCCAATGCAGCCGGCAATGCTCTGGAAATCCGCAATGCCATCGAGTTTCTGAAGGGCAATTGCATTGGAACACGGCTCGAAGCCGTGGTCATGGCATTCGCGGCCGAGATGTTGGTTCGGTCGAAGGTTGCGGATAGTGCGGAAGAGGGCGAGGGTCTCGCACGCCGGGCGCTTGGCACCGGTCGAGCGGCTGAGATTTTCTCCCAAATGGTTCAGGGCCTCGGTGGGCCACCAGACCTGATGGATCGCCCCGACGCCTATCTGGTTGCAGCACCGGTGCAAAGACCGGTTCTGGCCGCCCGTGATGGCTGGCTTGCCGCCTGCGATGCGCGGGCCATCGGGATGGATGTCATAGCCTTGGGCGGCGGCCGTCTCCGCCCTGAGGACAAGATCGACCATCGGGTCGGCTTCAGCGACCTGCTCCCGCTCGGAACCCGCGTCCACCGAGGCGATCGGATTGCCACTGTGCATGCAGCCGATGACGGATCTGCCGAGCGAGCTATTGCCGCAATGACGTCCAATTACCGCATCGCCGACGCACGGCCCCAGATAGAGCCGCTCATCGTCGCACGGATGTAGGCGATGGGTCGGTATCTATTGCGCCAGAGACAGCGCACCGTCCTCGACGCTGTAGGATGCCAGCTTTTTGAGGAAGCTCACTCCTATCAGCGTCGAGTTGAGCGCCTCGTCCCTCAGCACCAACGCGTCGACGTCACGCACCCTGATGCCACCGATTTCGACCCGGTCGAGCTTCAGATAGGCGGCCTTCGTCTGGCCGTTTGCGGTGTTGATTACGTTCCTGAAGTCGAGTGCCCCAACGGAATAGCCGAGACGGCGGGCTGTCGTCTCGTTCAAGGCAACGTAGGTGGCACCCGTGTCGATCAGACCGGGAACCGTCTTTCCGTTTATCTTGAAATCGCCGCTGTAGTGGCCCTGGGTATCGGCCTTTAGCTGCACATTGCCGTGGGCATCGACAGCAATGCCCTGCCGTAACGGCGTGGACAGGCTCATGAGAGACGGCATGGGATCTGGCGCCGCGTCGCTCTTCTGAAAAAGCGTCGGGACTTGGGTCGCTAACGCCGCAAAGACGCCAGCAAACACGAGGCTGCGTACAAGCATCAACAAGAATCCTTCCTGTATAAACCCGGCGTCATGCGAGGCGTGATGTCCAGCAACCCTTATCCTCAGATTACTGACAACTTCCTAACGGCGTGGGCCAACAGAGAGCGGCCGCCGCACTGCGGCAGCCAACTCTCGATCACGGTTAACCAGGAGTTATTGCTTACTTGGTGCCATACATCCGGTCGCCGGCATCGCCGAGGCCAGGCATGATATAGCCCTTCTCATTGAGATGGCTGTCGATGGAGGCGGTGTATACCGGTACGTCGGGATGGGCTTCGGTGAAGTTCTTCAAACCTTCCGGCGCCGCCAGCAGGCACAGAAAGCGCAGGTTATGGGCACCGCGTTCCTTCAGCTTGTCGATCGCTGCGATCGACGAATTGCCCGTCGCCAGCATCGGATCGACGACGATGATCAATCGCTCGGAGATATCCTCCGGCGCCTTGAAGTAATATTCGACCGGCTGCAATGTCTCATGGTCTCGGTAAACGCCGATATGTGAGACGCGGGCGGAGGGAACCAGATCGAGCATGCCTTCCAGCAAGCCGTTGCCGGCACGCAGGATCGAGGCGAACACCAGCTTCTTGCCTTCGAGGATAGGCGATTCCATCGTCTGCAGCGGCGTCTCGATGGTTTCCATCGTTAGTTCCAGATCGCGCGTCACTTCATAGCAAAGCAAGGTCGAAATCTCGCGCAACAGGCGCCGAAAGCTGCCAGTCGACGTATCCTTGCGCCGCATGATGGTGAGTTTGTGCTGCACGAGCGGATGATCGATAACCGTAACGCCGTTCATGATTTCAACCTTCCGCTTGGTTTCAGAATAAAACGTGTTCTTTCACGGAAAATGCCTTCACCGCAAGTGAACAGGCGCCTTCGCGTTCAAACATCCCCAATCTCTCACCCGGCGCAGCGCCTAAAGCTGCGCCAGAAGCCGCGCTCGGGTCGCCTCGTCGACAAAGGCCGCCTCTATTCCCGTTCGGGTCATCGTGTTGATTTCGGTGTCACTGAAACCGAATGCGGAGCTCGCCAGCGCATATTCGCGCGCCAGCGAGGTCTTGAAGAAGGGAGGGTCGTCCGAACTGATGGTAACGCGGACGCCGGCCTCCTTGAGCTGCCTCAACGGATGCGAAGCAAAGTCGGGAAAGACCTTCAGGGCGATGTTCGAACCTGGACAGACTTCCAGAACGGTGCCGAGATCGACCAGGCGCCGAACCAATTCGCTATTCTCGATCGCACGAACGCCGTGCCCGATACGCGCAGGGCGGACAAGGTCGAGAGCGTCGCTGACGCTGAACGCTCCGCAGACCTCACCGGCATGGATGGTCAGGCCGAGGCCTGCATCGCGAGCAATGTCGAAGGCTCGGGCATAATCGGCAACGCGCCCCATGCGCTCTTCGCCGGCAAGATTGAAGCCGGTGATCAGCGGATTGTCGCTACGGGCAGCATATTCTGCGGCTTTGATGACCCGCTCAGGGCCGAAATGCCTTTCTCCGGTGACGATCAGCCGTGCCTCGATGCCGGTGCGCGCCTTGGCCGCGCGAATGCCGGCAGATACGCCCGCGATATAGGCATCTGCGCCGAGCCCGATGCGGTCGCCATGATCGGGCGAGACGATCAGTTCGCTGTAGATTGTACCGATGGCCGAGAGCTCGTCGAGATAGGTCTCGGTCAGGAGCGCATAGTCCTCCTCAGTGCGATAGACCTCGGAGACTTTGTCATAGGCGAGAATGAATTCCGCAAAATCGTTCCAGAGATACGTTCCGTCACGCAGGAAACCGCTGGTGTCCATGCCATACTTGGCCGCCTGGGCCGCCGTCAGGGCAGATGGCGCGGCACCTTCCAGATGGCAGTGCAGTTCGACCTTTTTCAAATGCGATGTCACAGAAAGCTCCTTCCGTGCGCTCCGGCGGCGATGCCGAGATGGGCGGCGATGGTTTCGCCGATGTCGGCAAAGCTCGACCGGATGCCGATGGCGCGCGACCGCAGTCCCGGACCATAGGCAATGATCGGTACGCGCTCGCGGGTGTGATCGGTGCCTCGCCAGGTGGGGTCGCAGCCATGGTCTGCCGTCAATATCACCAGATCACCGGCCCGGAGCTTCCGGTGAACCTCCGGCAACCGCGCATCGAAGGCTTCCAGCGCTGCCGCATAGCCAGCCACATCGCGGCGATGGCCATAGATCATGTCGAAATCGACGAAATTCGTAAAGACCAAGTCGCCGTCATCGGCATATTCCATGGCCTTCAGCGAGGCATCCATCAAGGCGTCGTTGCCATTCGCCTTGACCTCGGTGGATATGCCCTGGTGGGCAAAGATGTCGCCGATCTTGCCGATCGCATGGACTTTCCGCCCGGCGCCGACGAGGCGGTCGAGCAGGGTTGGCTCCGGCGGCAGCACCGAGAAATCGCGGCGGTTGCCGGTGCGTTGGAAGGTGGCGGCACTGTCGCCGACAAAAGGGCGGGCAATGACGCGGCCGATGTTGAATTCATCGAGCAAGGCCCGTGCAATCCGGCACACATGCATCAAGCGGTCGAGCCCGAAGCTGGCCTCATGGGCGGCAATCTGGAACACCGAATCGGATGATGTGTAACAGATCGGCTTGCCGCTCCGCATATGCTCTTCGCCATGGCGCGCTATGATATCCGTTCCGGATGCATGACAATTACCGAGAATTCCGGGGATCTCAGCCGCGCGATAGAACGCTTCCAGGAATTTCGCCGGAAAGGCATCACCTTCCGATGGGAAATAGCCCCAGTCGAAGGTAACGGGCATGCTGGCGATTTCCCAATGACCCGAAGGCGTGTCCTTGCCGCGCGAAACTTCGTTGGCGCACCCGTGCAGGCCATAGATGCGATCCGGCAGCGGCATGCCGGCGGGGTAGGCACCGGTAGCGCTCTTGGCAATCTGCATCAGGCCGAGCGACGACATGTTGGGCAGCATCAGCGGGCCGGACCTCAACCCGGCGCGATCTGCGGCCCCTGCGGCGCAGAACTCGGCAATGTGGCCCAGCGTGTCGGCACCCTGATCACCATAGGCAGCCGCATCGGGAGCGCCACCGACGCCGAAGGAATCAAGAACGAAGAGAAATGCACGCGCCATTGTCTAGCCTGATGGGAGGAGCGGCCACAGGACGAATATCCTGGGCTTTAAAGCAGCTACTCTTATAGCGCTTGCCCTGCGTTGACAATTTTGGCGACGATCCCGGGCACGGATATTTCAGCAGTCGGAGCAGGTAATCGATGAACCGGTTCTCTGGCGATAGAAATACTGGCGTTGCATGGTGATGGAGTTCATGCCGCTAGGTAAGAAATCCGGACCGAAACTGATGAGCTTGAAAGGCACGCCCATCTCCGTTCGGACCAGGAACGAGCTTGCCTTGTTGAGATCTTTCGGAACATTGGTGACCTCACTGCCGGCAACATAGGCCGTGGTCCCATCCTGTTCCCAAGACCACAGCACGGTAGCCTTGCTGCTGGCGTCGATCTGGATGCCGGTGATCTTGAGTGTCATGCCGGTAATCTTATAGGGCACGAAGATCGCGTTCGCGACCGACGGCATCGCCGACAGGGCGCTTTTCGACACGGTAGGTTGCTGGGTAACTATGTCCGCAACAGTGCCCGCCGCTCGGCTGGCGCGCTGGGCGACGCTGAGCGCCATGGTTGTTTGCAGCGCACCCAGGTAAAGAAGGAGGAGAACAGGGACCAGAATTGCGAATTCGATCGCGCCTACGCCGCTTGTATCCTGTGCGAACCGCGCCACGAGTGCGGCAAAGGGGCGGGCGCCGGCAGGGCTCGCATCGGAGCGCGCCGCCTTTTCTCGCGCAAGATTGTCCAACGGGCTCAAGGGTAGTTCTCGTTCTGAAATGCCGTCGTGGCGACAATCAGGAAGTCGGTGGGTATCGATCCATCCGCAGGCCGGATGGTGGTGATGTACGGCCTCACGATGTCGGTGATAATATGCCAGCGGTAATAGGCACGCATCATGTTGATCGAACGCGGCCCGCCGGGTGTGAACTTGGATACGGCCGTTGCATCGATATCGGCATAAGCGGCCGTCGATACGCGCGGTATTGTCGTTGGGATGTCGCTGAACGAGGAAAAGGTTTCAACGTCGAGATACAGCTTCGAAGGTGTTGCGGCCTCGGTTGCCGAACACTTGATCACAATCGAGATCTCATTGCAGAAGGCCTGACGAAACGCCTGTTTATCCATGTCCGTCGACGACCGAGACATATTGTAGGTGATCTGGCCGGTCCGCAGCTTGCGTGACAGGGTGTCGGTCGCGTTTACCACCAGCTGCTCGGCGGTATAGGCAACGAATGTCTCGAGGATTGCGAAGATAATGAAAAAGTAGGGAACGGCAAGCAAGGCGAATTCGATTGCCGTTGCGCCGTCCCTTGATCGGGCAACCTGTCGCAGGCGTGCCATGGCAGAAGGTCGCGCAAGCGCGTCGCTGCCGCTTTCATCATCGTCGGCCCTCATGCTCGTACCCGCGTTACTCTCTACTAAAGCGCACCCTAGGCCGACTTCGTTGAAATTCCGTTGCTGCTTTCGCTAACTTCCTATGCGCCCAATGAGCCGGAAATGAGTTATGGCGTGGCTGCGCCGGGCGCCGCCGCGCCATTCTGCTGAGCGTGGACTTCGCAGTTCGGTGTGCAGGACAGGACGGAACGGTCGGTCTGGCGGAACACGCGCACGGTATTACCTTCGTCGATCGATACGAGAATACGTTCGTCGACGATTGCATTTCCGTCGGCGTCCAGGAGGACAATGTTGGTCGTCCCAAAGCTGCGGCCGGTCAGCACGATAGTCTTTGGATCGGCCACCGTCGCATCGGCCACCTGTGAGTTTCCGACAATCACCTTGCTGACAGGACGGTCCAGCTTCAAGATTCGGGCATGGTCCATGAAGACGCGCAACATATCTTCCTGTGCCATGGAAAATTGCGGCATCAGTCCGGCTGCCGCGATGATGCAGACGAATGGAGCGGTTTTGCCGCGAATGGACATCATGGGGCCTCGTGGGCGATTTCTCTGCTTATCATGCGAGAGAATGAAAAATATTAGTGAATGGACCGTTAAGATGTCTGAAATTGTGTCACCGGCGGCACTACGCACTCTCAACGGTGTCGGATAATGGGATTTCCACATTTCCATTCGCGCCGCTGAAGAGATTTGAGTCGCCCCAAAATTGGAATGTTGCCGTTGCTTCGCGGCGATTTCTACACTGCAACAATACTAATCGTTATTTGGATTGTTCATTAACTATCTTATTAGTCACGGCCCGTTAGGATCTCGTTAACCGGTTTTTTTAAGTCGATTGAAACGGGGCGTGGATAATTTGTCCTCATCCGATCAACGGCAAACAGTTGGCGGACGTGCTGTCAACATGTGGATTAGGAGTTTCCATGACAAAGCTTTTCTCGCGTTTCCTGAAAGACGAATCCGGTGCGACTGCGATTGAATACGGTCTGATCGCTGCCCTGATCTCCGTAGCCTTGATCACTGGCGCAACGACACTCGGCGGTGCTCTGAACAACCAGTTCGCAAACATCGCGACCAAGCTCAAGTGCGGCAACGCTGCCACCGCCTGCTGATTTCAGACTGACTTTGTTAAATTGGAGTCCGCCTCTTCCATCGAGGCGGACTTCATTCGTTTCAGGGCTCTGCGCAGCAATCATTCCTTGTTAGGCAATCGCTGTTAGCTTTTGCTTCTGAGGTTAGGAGACGATGATGATCAATGCCGCGATTTTTCTGATATTCCCGCTGTGCATGGCGGTTGCTGCATTGTCCGACCTCTTCACCATGACGATCCCCAACCGCGTTTCGATCATCCTCGTGGGCGCATTCGTTCTGGTCGTGCCGTTTTCCGGGCTCGCGCCATCCGTCATCGGCATGCATTTTCTAGGCGCGGCCATCGTATTTGTCGTTTGTTTCGGATTTTTCGCGCTTAACGTCATGGGCGGAGGTGATGCCAAGCTTCTGAGTGCCGCAGCCCTGTGGTTCGGCTTCGATCAGTCCCTGCTGGCTTTCGCCGTCTATGTCAGCCTGATCGGCGGCATGATGACGGTGTTGATCGTTGTCATCCGGTCGCGCTCTGATTTGCTCAGCGCGATTGGCGTAGCAATGCCGCACTCCCTGATGCATGCGAAGAAGATCCCTTACGGAATTGCGATAGGCCTCGGCGGCTTCCTTGCCTTTCCATCTTCGCCTTTGGTGGTCGCCGCTCTCGGCCAGCATTCCTGAACGAGAACGACCTTGCAAAGATCTTGTTAACCTCGATCGTAAGCGTTTTATTAACCGTAAGTATACCAATTGCGGTGCATCTTCGGCGGTGAACAGTCGTGTTCCCCTGAGGATTAGTAATGAAACCCGCTCGCCTGATAATACTCGTTGTGGCAGTTGGCGCGGCAGGTCTTGCCGGCGTGCTGGCAATGCGGCTTGCCGGCGGCCGCAACATGGCGCCTGTCGCTGAAACGGTTTATCAAAAGGAACCGAGCGTCAACGTTCTGGTCGCGAGTGCCAATCTTCCGGTCGGCTCGCGCTTGAACGACAGCTCCATCCGCTGGATGGAATGGCCCCAAGGCGGCGTCGTCAAGGGTGTCATTACCGAGGCAGAGCGACCGAATGCCTTGAAGGACATGCTTGGCGCGGTCGTCCGCCTGCCGATCTTCGAAGGTGAGCCTATCCGCGAGGAAAAAGTCGCGGATTCGAACAGCCGCATTCTCTCATCGCTGCTTCCGGCAGGAAAAAGAGCCGTCGCCACGGAAATCTCCGTCGCCACCGGTGCGGGTGGCTTTATTCTTCCAAATGACCGCGTCGACATACTTATGGTCCGCAAAGGCACGACGGCCAAGTTCCAGACAGAAACAATTCTGACCAATGTCCGCGTGCTCGCTATCGATCAGCAGATCGAACAGAAGCCGGACGGCTCCAAAACCGCCGTCGGCGCAACCGCGACACTGGAATTGACTCCAGACCAGACGAAGGTTTTGGCGACTGCACAGCAGATGGCAGACCGCCTGTCGATGGCGCTTCGCTCCGTCGCCGACGCCCAGGAGTCGGATACAGGCGCCGCGGACTATCTTATTACCGGCGACAGTGGCGCTTCGGCGGTTCAGGTCATCAAGTCCGGCGCCGTTGTTACTGGCGACGCGCCTATCAAAGTACAATGAACAGGGGCGGGACCATGCGGATGACACATTTTAAGATCGGCCCGTCGTTCTCGGCACTGCTCGCTTTCTCCGTTGCCTTCAGCGGTCTGCCGCTCGGCAGCGCTTCGTCGTTCCTGGCGGTCGACGCAGCAATGGCCGACACGGCGGACAGCATCGTCACGATCGCGGGCATCGGCAATCACAAGCGGTTGAACCTCGGCCTCAACAAGGCCCTGGTTGTCGACCTCCCAGCCGACGCCCATGACATCCTCGTTTCCGATCCGACGAGGGCTGATGCGGTGACGCGCACTTCCCGGCGCATCTATCTGTTCGGAAAGACGGTCGGCCAGACGAACATCTTCGTCTTCGGTGCCAACGGGGAAGAGGTCGCGACACTCGACATCTCCATCGAGCGCGACATCAGCGGCCTGCAGGAGAATATGAAGCGCTTTATTCCTGATTCAGACATCAAGGTCGAGATCGTCTCCGACAACGTCGTGCTCACAGGCACCGTTCGGACCCCGATGGACTCGTCGCGCGCGGTCGATCTCGCGCAGGCCTTCCTGAAGGGCGGTGAGGCGACGACCCGCAACCAGACCGTCAGCGGCACCGGCAGCAGCAGCGCGGTGGCGATCTTCGCGGAAGGCCGCCAGACATCGCAGATCAAGAACTTCCTGCAGATCGAGGGTGAGGATCAGGTGACGCTGAAGGTCACTGTGGCCGAAATCAAACGCAGCGTCCTGAAGCAGATCGGCTTTGACAATCTCGTTGGGAATTCGTCCGGCCTCGCGGTCGCACAGCTCGGCAATATCACCAAAGACTCGTCCACGGGCCTCGTCGGTGGAGATCCCTCGGCGGCTACCGGCAATGGCGGCCTGTCAGCCTTGTTCAAATACGCCGTCGGCAAATACGATATTCACAGCTACCTGAACGCTTTGGAACAGGCAAAGGCGATCCGCACGCTGGCGGAACCGACTTTGACCGCGATTTCCGGGCAAGCAGCCACCTTCAACTCCGGCGGCCAGACACTTTACTCCTCGACGGATAGCGACGGCAAAGTCACCATAACACCCTACACTTATGGCATCAGTCTATCATTTACGCCTGTCGTGCTCTCGGCCGGGCGCATCAGTCTCCACATCAATACCCAGGTATCCGAACCGGTGGGGACGGCCGGCGCCGCGACCTACAACCAGCGTGCCGCCGACACTTCGGTCGAGCTTCCCTCCGGCGGCTCGATTGCTCTTGCCGGCTTGCTGAGTGACAATGTCCAGCAGACCACCAACGGAACGCCCGGTGCGTCCAAGATTCCGATCCTCGGCGCCTTGTTCCGCCAGAAGAGCTTTGAGCGCGACGAGAGCGAACTGGTCATCATCGCGACGCCATTCCTCGTGCGCCCCGTTGCGCGCAACGCCCTCTCGCGCCCCGACGACAATTTCTCTCCGGCGGGCGATGCCGGCACCTTTTTCCTCAACCGTGTCAACAAGGTCTATGGCCGACGTGACACTCCCGTCGCGGATGCCGAATTCCATGGCTCCGTCGGCTTTATCTACAAGTAGGGGCGCGTGATGACGATGCGACAGTCAACGAACGCCGAGCGAGATCTCACGATGGCCGGCTCGGGAAAACGCGTCTTTGCAGCGAAGCAGTTCGGCTTCGCTTCGGCGGCATTGGTACTTCTCGCCCTGGGCGGTTGCGCCGGTCGTGATGACATGCCGACCGGGGCGGTTCATGACGACTATCGCCAGCGTCATCCGATTGTCCTGACGCAAGCCGAACATAATGTCGATATTCCCGTGGCCGCCAGCGATCGGCGCCTCACGCAGGGCACCCGCGATATGATCCGCGGCTTCATCCAGGATTACAAGGCGCATGCAACCGGCACCGTTGAAATCATGACCCCTCGCGGGTCGATGAATAGCAGGGCAGTTTCGGACGTTCGCCAGCAGGTCCGCCAGGAGCTGGTTGCCAACGGTATCCCGTCGCGACGGATTGCCGATACCTTCTATCCTGCCGGTGGCGCCGGCGATGCCGCTCCCATCCGTCTGCGTTTCGCGGCCACCACCGCAGTCACCAATGCCTGCGGCCAATGGCCGGAGGATCTGTCGGCCAACGCCTTCGATAACCAGAACTATTACAATTTCGGCTGCGCGCAGCAGAGCAACCTGGCAGCCCAGGTCGCCAACCCGACCGACCTCATTGCCCCGAGAGCCCAGACGCCCATCGATGCCGAGCAGCGCGGCAAGGTGATCGACAGCTACCGTAACGGCTCAACCCCGACAAGCTCATCCACCATCGGCGGCTTCGGTGGTTGATGATCGATTGGAATGCTCCGACCGGGAACGATGACAGGACAAGACCATGAGCGCGATCGAGTACGATATTCAGACGGAGAGAACGGAGGCTGAAGTTCAGCGCACCGGCGATCTCGAAAACATGCGTCCGCTGCCGCGCATCTCTGTCCACGCCTTTTGCGAAAGCGAGCCGCTCCAGCAATTGATGGAGCGCTTCGGCAACGACCGCCGTATGGCAAAGGTCAGCCTGCGTATAACAAGCGGCGGCGCGGCCGCCGCGGCGAACATGTTCTCGAGCGCTCCGACGCCAAATCTGATCATCATCGAAACCCGATCCGCGCCGGCCTCGCTCCTCGCCGATCTGGCGCCTCTGGCCGCAGTCTGCGATCCGAGCACAAAGGTGGTAATCGTCGGCTACCACAATGACATCACCCTCTACCGCGAGTTGATGCGCAACGGCATCTCCGAATACATGGTCCAGCCCGTGTCGATGTCGGATCTGATGGCGGCAATGTCGACCATCTTCATCGATCCGGACGCCGAGCCGATCGGTCGCAGCGTTGCCTTCATCGGTGCCAAGGGTGGCGTCGGAGCTTCGACCATCGCCCACAACTGCGCCTTCGGCATCTCCAATCTGTTTTCCACCGAGACGATTCTCGCCGATCTGGACCTGCCGTTCGGGACGGCCAACATCGACTTCGACCAGGACCCCGCACAGGGCATCGCCGAGGCCGTCTTCGCCCCGGATCGCCTGGATGAGGTTTTTCTCGATCGCCTGCTGACCAAGTGCTCGACGCATCTGTCGCTGCTGGCCGCTCCGTCGATGCTGGATCGCGCCTATGATTTCGAAGGCCATGCTTTCCAGCCGGTGCTCGATGTCCTGCAACGGAGCGCCCCGGTCACCGTTCTGGATGTTCCTCACATGTGGTCTGAGTGGACGCGGGCGGTGCTCTCCAGCGTCGACGATGTGGTTATTTGCGCCATGCCGGATCTTGCCAACCTGCGTAACGCCAAGAATATGGTCGACGCGCTCCGCAAATTGCGCCCGAACGACAAGGCACCGCATCTCGTCCTCAACCAGGTCGGCATGCCTAAGCGGCCGGAAATCGGCATCTCCGAATTCTGCGAGCCGCTGGAAATCGAGCCAATCGCGATCATCCCTTTCGATATCGGCTTGTTCGGCAATGCCGCAAACAGCGGCCGCATGATTTCGGAAGTCGACGCCAAGTCGCCGATTGCCGAGACCTTTGCGCAGATCTCGCACATCGTTACCGGCCGAATTGCCGTGAAAAAGTCGCGCAAGGGCGGCCTGATGGGTCTCCTGAAGCGCAAGTAAGACGAGAATTGGAACGCCAATGTTTGGTAAACGCGGAAATGAAGGATCTGGGAAAAGCGACGGCCTTCGGCCACCGCCATCGCCGCCACGAGCCCCGCCTGCCGCGACCACGATGCTTGTCGAGCCGACGCGCGAAAACACGCAGCGTCAGCAGGTCGCCGCGCCGCCGATCCAGACACCCCAGCAGCGCCGTCGCCCGCAGCGCACCGAGGAGTACTATGACACCAAGGCGCAGGTCTTCGGCGCCCTGATCGATACGATCGACCTGTCGCAGCTTTCCAAGCTCGACGGCGAAAGCGCCCGTGAAGAAATTCGCGACATCGTCAACGACATCATCACCATCAAGAACTTCGCGATGTCGATCTCGGAGCAGGAAGAACTGCTCGACGACATCTGCAACGACGTCCTGGGATACGGTCCGCTCGAGCCGCTGCTCGCGCGCGACGATATCTCCGATATCATGGTCAACGGCTCTGGCCAGACCTTCATCGAAGTCGGCGGCAAGACGATCGAATCGGAAATTCGCTTCCGTGACAACAGCCAGCTGCTGTCGATCTGCCAGCGCATCGTCAGCCAGGTCGGACGCCGCGTCGACGAATCGAGCCCGATCTGCGACGCCCGCCTTCCCGATGGATCGCGCGTCAACGTTATTGCGCCGCCACTGGCGATCGACGGCCCCGCGCTCACCATTCGTAAATTCAAGAAGGACAAGCTCACCCTCGACCAGCTCGTCCGTTTCGGCGCGATCACGGCGGAAGGTGCGGTTATCCTGCAGATCATCGGCCGTGTCCGCTGCAACGTCGTGATCTCGGGCGGTACCGGCTCGGGCAAGACGACGCTTCTGAACTGCCTGACACGCTATATCGACGAAGACGAGCGTATCATCACCTGCGAAGATACGGCCGAACTGCAGCTGCAGCAGCCGCATGTCGTGCGCCTGGAAACCCGACCGCCGAATATCGAGGGCGAAGGCGAGATCACCATGCGCGATCTCGTCAAGAACTGCCTGCGTATGCGTCCAGAACGCATCATCGTCGGCGAAGTCCGCGGACCTGAGGTTTTCGACCTCCTTCAGGCGATGAATACCGGTCACGATGGCTCGATGGGCACGATCCACTCGAACACGCCGCGTGAGTGCCTGAGCCGTATCGAATCGATGATCGCCATGGGTGGTTTCACGCTGCCGGCTAAAACCGTTCGTGAAATCATCGCCGGCTCGGTCGATGTCATCATCCAGGCAGCCCGTCTGCGCGACGGCTCGCGCCGCATCACGCAGATTACCGAAGTCGTCGGCATGGAAGGGGACGTCATCATCACACAGGACCTTCTCCGCTACGAAATCGAGGGTGAAGACGCCAATGGCCGCATTATCGGGCGTCATCTCTCGACCGGCATCGGCAAGCCACATTTCTGGGATCGTGCCCGCTACTACAACGAAGAAAAGCGGCTGGCGGCGGTTCTGGACGAGATGGAAAAGCAATCGCAATAGGGTTTAGCCGATGTTCGGGATCGATCCGACAGTTCTCCTCATCGTGCTGCTGGCGGCCGTCTCGGCCGCGGCGGTCTGCTATGGTCTTCTCTATTCCGGTATGGAAGCCCAGAAGAAAACCAACAGCCGTGTCAGCCGGGTAAAGTCGGCGGAAACAGATGCCAGCAAGATCGCCTCGGCCCGCGATCGTGTGCAGGAGCTGACGAAGCGCCGCAGATCCGTTCAGGAATCGCTAAAGGATCTGGAAAAGCGCCAGCAGGAAAAAAGCAAGAAGTCGCAATCGATGAAGGCAAGGTTGGCCCAAACCGGCCTGCCGCTCACCATCGGTCGCTTTTATCTGTTCAGCGCCATCTTCGGCCTCGTGGTCATGGCCGCCGCGTTCATTCTCGGGGCGCCGTTGGCAGTTATTCTGGGGCTTCCCTTCACCGCGGGAGTGGGTCTGCCGCGGTGGATCGTCGGCTTTCTGATCAAGCGACGGCAAAAGAAGTTCCTCGACGAGTTTCCAAATGCACTCGACGTCATCACCCGGTCGCTACGGTCCGGCCTGCCGCTGAACGACGCAATCCGTCTGGTGGCATCCGATGCGCGAGAGCCCGTGAAGACGGAGTTCAGGCGTCTGGTCGAGGCGCAGCAGGTTGGCCTTAGCGTTGCCGACGCCTGTGCCCGCATGGCGATCAGCCTTCCCTTGCAGGAGGTCAATTTCTTCGCGATCGTGATCGCCATCCAAGCGCAGTCCGGCGGCAACCTGTCCGAAGCTCTGAGTAATTTGGCGCGCGTCCTTCGCGAGCGCAAGAAGATGAAGGCGAAGGTCCAGGCGCTGTCGATGGAAGCCAAGGCCTCCGCCTGCATCATCGGGGCACTGCCGTTCATCGTCGCCACCCTCGTCTACCTGACGTCGCCGCAATACATCATGCTGCTGTTTACCGATCCCCGTGGACATCTCATTCTGATCGCCGCGGGCCTCTGGATGAGCGTCGGCATTTTCTTCATGCGCCAAATGATCAATTTCGATATCTGACCGAAAGTTGCGACCATGTCCGACATAGCCAGCCAGCTCACCGACCCCAGTCTTCTGCTTGCGGTAGCTGTGTCGATTGCCGTCTTCGCCACTTTCTACACCCTTGCCATCCCTTATTTCGAGCGCGGCGATCTCAACAAGCGGATGAAAGCCGTATCGACCGAGCGCGACCAGATTCGGGCGCGCGAGCGGGCGCGGATGAACGAGGCCGGCAAGCCTTCGCTGCGCAACCAGAACAACCAGTCTGTTCGCAACATCGCCGAGCGCTTCAATCTGAAGGAGGCGCTGGTTGACGCCAATACCGTCAATCGCCTCCGTGCTGCCGGACTTCGCTCCGAGAATGCGTTGAACACTTTCCTGGTGGCGCGCTTCCTCTTGCCTTTTCTCTTCCTCGCGCTTGCCGGGTTCTGGGTCTTCGGTCTTGGAAACCTCGAGAGCAAGGGGTTCATGATCCGTATGCTGACGGTCGTCGGCGTTGGGTATCTCGGCTTCTATGCGCCGAATATCTATGTCTCGAACCGCATGGGCAAACGCCAGAAATCGATCAAGCGCGCCTGGCCGGACGCCCTCGACCTGATGTTGATCTGCGTGGAATCGGGCATTTCAATCGAAGCGGCCATGCGCCGTGTTTCGGAGGAGCTTGCCGAGCAGTCGCCGGAACTCGCTGAGGAAATGGTGCTCACCAACGCGGAACTGTCGTTTCTGCAGGACCGCCGCACCGCTCTCGACAACCTGGCCATCCGCACACAGCTGGAAAATGTGAAATCCGTCACCCAGGCGCTGATCCAGGCCGACCGCTACGGTACCCCGGTTGCTCAGGCGCTGCGTGTTCTGGCGCAAGAGGGACGGGACGACCGCATGAACGACGCCGAGAAGAAGGCCGCAGCACTGCCGCCGAAGCTGACCGTTCCGATGATCGTCTTCTTCCTGCCGGTTCTGATCGCCGTTATTCTCGGCCCCGCCATCATGCAGGTCATGGACCGGTTCCACTAATAGGCATCCGAGGGATGCTCCCGCTTGGCGGCAGCGCCGGTCCGACCCCGGGAAAAGCCTGCGATGGTTGCAGTCAGCAAGGTCCGCGCCGCGGCAACACCGAGCGCGTCACGTTCAGTTGACCGGTTTCGGTGCCGTGTCTTTGGAAGCCAGCTTTTGCCAGGAATTCTGCTGGGCGAGCATGGCGCGCAGATAGGCGACATTGGCATCGGCCTGCTGCGGTGTCAGTTCAGCCCGGGCGATCTGCTCCGCTTCCGGGAAGCGGCCCTGCAGGCCAATAACAAGCGCCAGGTTTTGGCGAACGCGGCTGTCCGCCGCCGGTTGCGCGACGGCCGAACGCAAATATGTCTCTGCGGTCTTGAGGTCGCCGCTTAGCACGTAGGACATGCCGAGATTGGACAGGATGGACGGCTCGTTCGGCTGCAGGGCAAGTGCATCGCGATATTTTGCCCGCGCATCTGCGGGGCGACCGAGCTGATCGAGCACTGCGCCCTGTGCTGAGACCAGCCGCCAGTCGGGGCGATCGGGTGTTTGGGCGCGATCGATGGTGGCAAGGGCTTCGTTCAGCTGGCCGGCCGCCGCCTGGGCCTTGCCATAGGCAGCAAGCACGCCACGATCGTTGGGATTGGCAATTGCCACCTGCTGCATGACAGCAAGCGATTGAGCGCTGCGGCCGCTGGCGCGCAGGGCGTCGGCATAGCGGACGCCGATGGTTCGATCTCTTGGGTTGGCTTCGTAGGCCTTGCCGAGCGCCGCAGTGCTGCTGGCCAACTCGCTCTGGCTCATTTCGTCAGCGGGCTTGGACATCTTCGGGATGGAGCCGGTGGTGGTCCTGTCGGTCGAGGTTGTAGCGCATCCGCCAAGCGCAAGGGCTATCAGCGCCGCACTGCTGGCCTGGAGCGCGCGACGCGTCAAAGAAGAGGGTGCCGAAGCAGTCATGGCGCGATCCCTGAAATCCGGTGGTCCTGCGCCAAGTCAACAAAGATGATGTAAAACGGTGTGGCGCAATCTTCGCTCCAGCAATAATCTGTTAACCCTAACAGACCGTTAATTTGCCGAGCCAGGCGGATGCGACATCGAAGGATCATCATGAGCCCCTTTCAGTATATCGACAGACCGACACCTTTCAACACCAAGGGCGGTAAGACCCTGCCGATCTTCGCGGTGACGCCGGCGCACATCGAAACGGGCACCATCGATCCGCTCGCGCTCGATTGGGCGCGCAAGAGCGGCTACAAGGCCGATAGCGGTTCCGTGCTGCTCATCCCGGGCGAAGGGGGTGTCCTTGGTGGTGCCTTGTTCGGTCTTGGTGCCAATCCTTCCGAGCAGCCATACATTACGGGTCGCCTCGCCAGGTCACTGCCGGCAGGCGACTGGCACATCGAGACGGCCCCGCTCACGGCCCAGCGTCTTGTTATGGGTTTCGGTCTCGGCAGCTACCGGTTCGAGCGCTACAAGGCCGACAAAGGCGCCTTTCCGACACTGATGATTCCCCGCGACGCCGATGCCGCTGACATCAAGCGGCAGCTTGCGGGTGTCTTTCTTGCCCGCGACCTGATCAACACGCCGACCAACGACATGGGGCCGAACCAGATGGAGGCGGTCTTCCGCGCCCTGGCGGAGCACTACAAGGCCGAGTGCAGCGTGATTGCCGGCGATGACCTGCTGGCCCAGAACTTCCCTCTGGTCCACACTGTTGGTCGTGCCAGCGCCGATGCGCCGAGACTGCTGGAGATGCGCTGGGGCAAGAAGGGTCATCGTCGCATAACGCTGGTCGGCAAGGGCGTCTGCTTCGACACCGGCGGCCTCGACATCAAGCCGTCCGCTTCCATGCTGTTGATGAAGAAGGATATGGGCGGCGCAGCCAATATCATGGGACTGGCACTGATGATCATGGACGCCAAGCTCAAGGTCGACCTGCGCGTCATAATTCCTGTCGTCGAGAACTCGATTTCGGCCAATGCCTTCCGCCCGGGCGATATCTACAAGAGCCGCAAGGGCTTGACTGTGCAGATCGACAACACCGATGCCGAAGGCCGGTTGATCCTCGCCGATGCGCTTGCCTATGCCGACGAGGAAGCGCCCGATCTGCTGATCGACATGGCGACCCTGACGGGCGCCGCGCGCGTGGCACTCGGTCCTGATCTTCCACCGCTGTTCACCGATGACGAACATCTCGCCGACGATCTCACCGAAGCCAGCCTCGAGACCGACGATCCCCTGTGGCGGCTGCCGCTTTACATGGGTTACGACAAGGATATCCGCGCCAAGTTCGCCGATATCACCAATGCGCCGGCGGGCGGCATGGCGGGGGCGATCACCGCAGCGCTATTCCTCAAGCGCTTCGTGACCAATACCCGCAGCTGGGCGCATCTGGATATCTATGGCTGGGCGCCCAGCGAACGCGCCCACTCACCAGGCGGCGGCGAGGCACAAGCGATCCGCGCCCTCTATCACCACATACGCCGCACTGTGCGGTAATCCGTGGATCGCCAGACGGCCTCTTGAAAAGGCCGTGATCTCGCGGAAGAATGGAACGGTAGCGTAACGGACCCGGGGTACGTCTTGTCTTTCGAACTCACTGCCTCACAAGCGCTCGGCCTTTGGCATGGCGTGACCATGGAGCAGGTGCATCTCGACAAGCGTGACCTGACGCTGCGACAGATGGCGATACTGCTGCAGATCTATCTGGTCCCGCCGCCCCACACCGTGCGTGGCCTTGCCATGACGCTCGGGGTCACCAAACCGGTGATCACCCGTGCCCTCGATACGATGGGGGCGATGGGGCTGGTCGACCGGGTGCGCGATGGCAACGACCGCCGTAACGTCATCATCAAGCGAACCGTAACCGGTGCGCTTTACCTCGAAAAACTCGGCGACCTGGTTATCGACCAGGGACGCCGACTGACGCTCTGAAGGATGCCCAGATGACCCTCGATCGCCGCCTCCACGCCTATCGGCCGGATATTGCCGACGCAGCGCTCAAGGGAAGGGTAGAGTCGGAGCTGTTCGTTACAGGAACACCGGCACAGGTTGCGGTGCCGGTCATCGGACTGCGCCCGCAGCCGGATCTGGCAGTCGGCATCGATACAGAACTGCTGCTGGGCGAGGCGG
>Ga0070670_100000092_pt1 | contig 85342 bp, 71 predicted proteins | sample KBSS63metaG_FD_64665 | JGI IMG/M metagenome (GOLD analysis project Ga0070670, IMG submission 64665) | Switchgrass rhizosphere microbial communities from Kellogg Biological Station, Michigan, USA - KBS S6-3 metaG | ecosystem: Host-associated > Plants > Roots > Rhizosphere > Soil ... | reverse complement strand
TCGATGTCGGCGTCGCTGCTGGTCGGTTCGTGGTGGAACAGCACCAGCTTCTTCGCGCCCGCGCCTTGGCCGACCTTGTACTTGCCGTAGCCGCCGCGCGATGGCGGTCGAGGGCGGCCGCGGCGAAAATGGTTGCGGGACCCGCTTATGATGATAGGCCCGGGGCGCTTATCGCAGCCGGAAGGTCAAAATGCGTAAAGTCACTCGTGATACTCTGCTGATCCTGCTGACGAGTAGCGCGGTTTCAGCCAGCGCTGCGCAGCAACAGGTTCCCGCCCCTGAAAGCGACCTCCGTTCCGGTTTTGAAAGCCCCCCGAGCAGCGCCCGGCCTCGTGTCTGGTGGCACTGGATGAACGGGAACATCACCAAGGAGGGCATTCGCAAGGACATCGAATGGATGTCCCGCATTGGCATTGGCGGCCTCCAGAATTTCGATGCGCAACTCGTTACGCCTCAGATCGTCAAGCAACGTCTGGCGTATATGACCCCGGAATGGAAAGACGCCTTCCGCTACGCCGCCGTTCTGGCCGCAGAGCATGAGCTGGAGCTGGCGATCGCCTCCTCGCCCGGATGGAGCGAAACGGGGGGGCCATGGGTCAAGCCTGAAGACGCCATGAAGAAACTGGTGTGGAGCGAGACCATAATCCGAGGCGGGCAGCGCTTTACCGGGCGTCTGGCTCCCATCCCCACCACCGCCGGCCCCTTTCAGGACATGGCCAAGGTGGAGTTCGGCGCTGCAGGGATCGGAAAGAACCGACCCGCAATGGGCAGGGACGTGGCGGTTACGGCCTTCCGATTCGAGGCACCGGCTTCCTTGCCCGTTCCAGTGTTACGGTCGGACGGCGGGGCGGTGCCCGGCGGCCGACTGATCGTGGACAATGATCTAAAGACTTGGGTTGAGATCCCTCGTGCAAAGGATGGCGCGAGTCTCATCGTGGAATATGGTGCGCCTCAGACCATCCGGTCGGCCCGGGTCTATGTTCCCTCGGCCTATTCCGAACTCAGCGGACCTCTCCTGCAGGGCGTCCTCGAAGCGGAGGTAGACGGTGCCTGGCGCACGATCTCGGACGTTCAGCTCGGCAAAGTCCCGACCACCGTCAGCTTTGCGCCTGTGAAGGCTGCGCGCTTCCGACTGGCAATGAAGCCGCAGAGCGGACCTACCCTGATCTCTGCACTGATGATCCCTCCCGAAGGCGTCGCTGACTCATTTCCCATGCCGCCCCCGCCGCGGACCATCAAGGTGGCCGAGCTGCGCTTGAGCGGCGAAGCGCGCATTAACGCGGCAGAATTCAAATCCGGATTCGCCGTCGCTCCCGACTATTATGCGCTGGACGCCAACGCGGGGGCAGATGTCGCTGGAGTGGCGCCCGCCTCCGTCGTGGATCTTACCAGCAAGATGCGGCCCGACGGCACCCTCGACTGGACACCGCCCCCCGGCCGCTGGAAAGTGCTGCGCTTCGGCTATTCCCTTACAGGTACGACCAATCATCCCGCTACGGCCGAGGCGACGGGACTGGAAGTCGACAAATATGATGGTCCGGCCGTCCGTCGTTACATGGAGACTTATCTACAGGCCTACGCAGAAACGATCGGGCCGGAGCTCATCGGCAAACAGGGTCTGAGGGCCCTTGTCACCGACAGTACGGAAGTGGGCCCAGCGAACTGGACGCCGGATCTGATGCAGCGATTCCAGGCTTTGCGCGGCTATGACATGCGTCCCTGGATGCCCGCGCTGACCGGCGTGGTGGTGGGGTCACGGAGTAAAAGCGACGCCTTTCTCTATGATTTTCGGCGAACGCTGGCTGACCTCCATGCCAGCGAGCATTACGGAACGATCGCCAAGGTTGCACACGACCATGGATTGAAGGTCTATGGCGAAGCACTGGAGGATCATCGTCCGGTGCTCGGCGATGATATGGCGATGCGTCGATACAGCGATGTGCCGATGGCTGCCTTTTGGACTTTTCGCGAGGGCGAAGCGCCTCGCGCCACCTTCCTGGCCGACATGAAGGGCGCTGCTTCCGTAGCGCATATCTATGGCCAGAAGCTGGTTGCGGCGGAATCCCTCACATCCGCCATGTCGCCTTGGGCGTTTGCGCCGTCCCAGCTGAAGCCGTTCATAGATCTGGAGTTTGCCAGCGGCGTCAACAGGCCGGTCATCCATACCTCGGTTCATCAGCCGCTGGACGATAAGGTGCCGGGTCTGTCGCTGTTCATCTTCGGCCAATATTTCAATAGGCACGAGACATGGTCGGAAATGGCGAAGCCGTGGATCGATTATATTTCCCGATCCAGCTACATGCTCCAGCAGGGACGCAACGTCGCCGATGTCGCCTATTTCTATGGTGAGGAAGCACCTCTGACCGGCCTGTACGGCAGCAAGCCCGTTTCGGACGCACCTGCCCGCAATGCTTATGATTTCATCGATGCCGATGCCTTGGCTGCGCAGCTTCGGGTAGAGGGAGGCAAACTCGTCGCCACTGGCGGAGCCCGCTACCAAGCACTGTATCTGGGCGGATCAAGCAGCCGCATGACGTTCGGCACGCTGCGGCGGATCGCCGACCTTGTGGAGGCAGGTGCAACTGTCATCGGCAAGGCTCCGGAGGGATCGCCGTCTCTGGCTGACGATCCGTCCGCTTATCAGGCACTAAGAGCGAGGCTATGGAGCGGGGCGCCCGTCACGACTGTTGGGGAGGGCCGTGTCATTGCTTCGTCCAATGTGGATGCCGCACTGAAACAAATGGCTGTCCTGCCCGACTTCGATGCACGCGCCACAGGGGATGGCCAAATTCGCTTCGTCCACCGGCTCACGAGCGATGCGGACATATATTTCATCAGCAATGGTTTGGACCGGGCTGAGCATTTGGAAGCCCGTTTCCGAGTGACGGGCAAGCAACCCGAAATCTGGCGCGCCGATACTGCAACCACCGAGCTGGCATCGTACCGTCAGGACGAAGGCCAGACGATTGTGCCGCTCGATTTATTGCCTCATGACGCGCTGTTCGTCGTGTTCAGATCTCCCGCTGCTGCTGCGAGCCGGAGCCTGCCCAAGGCGAACTGGACCGAAGTCGGTAAGATCGATGGTTCGTGGATCGTCGCTTTCCAGCCGGGCCGCGGCGCTCCAGGCACCATCACTTTGGATGAATTGCAGTCGTTGAGCGACAATTCCGATCCTGGAATCCGCTATTTTTCCGGCGTGACAACCTATCGCAAGACTTTCACAGCACCCCGGACACTTGGTCGCGGCGCTCCCGCGATGCTCGACCTGGGGCGGGTGGCTGACCTTGCGGAGGTGCGCGTGAACGGCAAGTCGGTGGGCACGGTTTGGAAGGCTCCGTATCGGCTCGACATTGCCTCCGCACTGCGCCCCGGCAGAAACAGCATCGAAATTAAGGTTGCGAACCGCTGGATCAACCGCCTGATCGGCGACGCTCAGCCCGGCGCGACCAAGATCACCTACACGTCTCTGCCCACCTACAAACAGGATGCGCCGCTCCCTCAATCCGGCCTGATCGGGCCGGTAACCTTATGGTCACGCTGATATTCGAGCGATCTCGGCAACCAAGTGGTTGCTCTCGAATATGCGCCGGCTTGAGCCCGAGACGGTGATTTCGCGCTGCAACGGCTCGGGCTTCGCACGGCAGGGCCAGGATCGAAGGAGCTGGGCTCGATGAGAAAGCTGATCGTAACCGAATTCATCAGCGTCGACGGAATCGCGGAGGTCGAAAAGCTGCCGTCCGTCACGTGGAACGACCAGATGACCGAGTTCAAGGACGACGAGCTCGCCGACAGCGGCGCAATGCTGCTCGGCCGCAAGACCTATGAGATCTTCGCCGGCTCGTGGCCGAACGAAACAGGTGCGTTCGCGGAAAAATTCAACGCGCTTCCCAAATATGTCGCTTCAACCAGCCTCAAGCAACTCGACTGGAAGCCCGCCGAGCTGATCGAAGGCCCGCTTCCGGACGCCGTCGCGAAGCTCAAGAAAAGCAAGGGCGGCAACATCTACGTGCATGGAAGCCTCAGCATCGCGCGGGAGCTCCTTCGGCACGGCCTCGTCGACCGCCTGAGGCTTCTTTGCTACCCGGGCGCGGTCGGCGCCGGAAAGCAATTATTCCCGGCAGATGCGCATATTCCGCTTGAGCTCATCTCGGCGAGCGACCTCGGCAATCAAGTGGTTGCTCTCGAATATGCGCCGGCTTGACCCCGAGACGGTGAGTTCGCGCTGACCGATATCGAGGCGGCATGACGCCCTGGAGCCGTTTTCCGTGATTTTCGAGTCGCCAGATGATTCCATCCGGCTCGAAATCCCTTCAAACGCTCACACCTCCAGCTCCAGGCTGTCATAGGAGCAGACGATCTCCAGCGGCGGGCTGTCCCGGCGGGTCAGCGCTTCGTAGCGAATCGTTTCGGCGAACAGGCGTTCGATGTCGGCGTCGCTGCTGGTCGGTTCGTGGTGGAACAGCACCAGCTTCTTCGCGCCCGCGCCGTGGCAGAGGTTGACCGCCATGACGTTGCTCGAATGGCCCCAGTCGGCCTTGAGGGTGATGCTTTCGGCGAGCGAATACATCGTGTCGCAGATCACCAGATCGGCCCCCGCGAAGAAGGCCTCGAACGCACGCTTGTCCTCGAGATCGTCGGCGCGGTGCTCGGCGTCGGTCGAGAAGACCAGCGTGCGGCCGCCGCGGCCGAACTTCCACGCATAGGAGACATGGCTGTGATCCTGGGGCATCAGCTCGATATCGACGCCGTCGACATGATGGCGCTCCCCCGGCTGCAGCGTCACGAAGCTGATATCCGCGGCCAGCCAATCGAACGCGACCGGGAAGCTGATCTCTTCCTGCTGGCGGCGCAGCGCCTGTTCGGCGTCGGCATGGCCGGAATGGATCACGATCCGGCTCTGTGGATCGAAGGCCGGCCCGAAAAAGGGAAAGCCCATGATATGATCCCAGTGCAGGTGGGACAGGAAGAAATTATAGGTGCGCGACCGGCCGGCCGCGACGCGCCGCAACGCATCATTGCCCATTTCGCGCAAGCCCGATCCCATATCGACGATGAAGAAGCTGTCGCCGGCGCCCTCGATCTCGAGGCAGGTGGTGGCGCCGCCATAGGTGCGGCCCTCGGCGAAGCTCAGCTCGTCGTTGACGAAGGCGCGCGCCGCGGCCTCGTCGGCGAAGACGCGGCCCGATGCGCGCAGCAGCGCACCGACCAGCTTATCCTCGATCGCGTGGGCGCGGGGAGCGACCGGCAAGGATCCCCGCGTTCCCCAGAAGCGCACGAGCATGCCGCCGTCCCTCAGCCGTCGCGCGATTCGATATCGTCGACGATGTCGAAGATCAGCCCGTAGCGGCTGATGTCGAGCACCTCGCGGATCGCGGGGCGGGGGCGGGCGAGGATGATCTCCACATTGCTGCTGATCGCTTCCCTGCGCGCGATCGTCAACGCCATCAATGCGCCGGCCGAGATATGATCGACCCCGGCGAGATCGATCAGAAACGCGCCGCCATCGGCCGCGGCCGCGGCCACGCCCGCGCGCAGATAGTCGAGGAAGGCGTCGCGCGCCTCGTCCCCGATATCGCCCGACGGCCGGCCCACCGGCCCGCGCGCCGAAGAGGACGCCGCCCATTGCATCGAAGCCCTCCTCCACCGGTTTACGGCGGCGAGCTTAGGGCGGGACGGGAGCGGTCGCAACGCCGCGGTCACCGGCCGGCGAGCAGCCGTGCTACCTGCGGCGCGATCCCTCTGACGATCACCGCGACGCCGCGCGCATTGGGGTGGATCGCATCGCCGATATGCAGCGAGCGATCGGCCACCACCCCGGCGAGGAAGAAAGGATAGAGCGCTGCGCGGTGCTTGCGTGCAAGCCGCGCATAGATCGGATCGAAACGCCTCGCATAATCGGCGCCGAGATTGGGCGCGGCGACCATTCCGGCCAGCAGCACGCGGATGCGCCGCTTGCCGAGCTCGGCGAGGATCGCGTCGAGATTGGCCTCGGCCTGGGCGGGATCGAGGCCGCGCAGCATATCGTTCGCGCCGAGCTCGACGATCACCAGATCGGGCTTCTGCCGGAGTGACGCCAGCACCCAGCCGAGCCGCGCGCGGCCCTGCGCGGTGGTGTCGCCCGACACCCCGGCGTTGCGCACCGTCGCGGCAACGCCCTGCCGGCGCAGCGCCGCCTCGAGCTGGGGGGCGAAGCCCTGCCCCGGCGGAAGCCGGTAGCCCGCGGTGAGGCTGTCGCCGAACGCGAGCACCAGCCGGTCGGCGGCCTGCGCAGCGACGGGAAGGAGGAGGAAGGCGAGCAGGGCGAAGAATCGGGCGATGCTGGTCATGCCCGACGATATCGGAGCTCGGACCGAAATTGCCACCTCGATGTTGCGCCTCCGCCGAAACCCGGCCCCTCAACCTCCCCTCTTCAACAACGGATAGGGATTGACCGCGCGGCCCTGCCACCAGGTTTCGCCCGGCGCCATCGCGTTGATCGCATAGTGGAGGTGCGGGGCTTCGGGGCTGGCGTCGCCGGTCGCGCCGACCGTGCCGATGATCCGGCCCTGCGACACGCGTTGCCCCTCGGCGAGGCCGGGGGCGTAGCTATCGAGATGGGCGTAATAGTCGATCCATTGCCCGCCCGGCCGGCGGATGTAGACGGTGTGGCCGCCGCGTTCGCTTTCGAACAGCTTTTCGATGGTGCCCGCCGCCGCCGCGATCACCGGCGTGCCGCGAGGGGCCACGATGTCGATCGCGTCGTGGACGCGGCCGGCGCTGCGAGCATCGTCGAAGGTGTCGACAAGCTGATCCGCGGCGACGCCCGCGACCGGGATCGCGAGTCCGCGCGATGCCGCCCGCGAGACCGGCGGCGGCGCGGGCGGCCCGCCCCGCCCCGGCAGGTTGAGGATCACGATCCAGCCGACATAGGCCGCCGCGAGCAGCAGCATGATCCAGGCGAGGGCGCGCAGCATCTCGCTCCCCCGCTCAGGGCTGGAAGATCGCCGGCACGCCGGGCTTCACCATCTGCGCAAGCCGGGCGGCGTCCCAATTGGTGAGCCGGATGCAGCCATGGCTCTCGGTCTTGCCGATCTTCTCGGGATTGGGGGTGCCGTGGATGCCGTAATGCGGCTTGTCGAGATCGAGCCAGACCACCCCGACAGGGCCGTTCGGGCCGGGCGGCAGCAGCGCCTTTTTGTCCTTGCCGTCAGCATCCCAGAACAGCTTGGGGTTGAAGTGGAAGGAGGGGTTGAAGGACCGCCCCTGGACTTTCCACGCGCCGATCGGCAGCGGATCATGCTCGCTGCCCATCGTCGCCGGAAATTGCGCGATCAACTTGCCGCCCGCATCATAGGCGCGCAGCACGCCGTCCGACTGGTCGACCACCAGCTTGGCGACCGCGGGCTGATCCGATCCGACGTTGAGCGTCCACAGCGTCTTGCGCCAGGCGGGATCGAGATCGGGCGGAAAGTCCAGCTTCGGCGGAATGACGTTGGGCGCCTTGATCGTGACCCCCGGCGCCAGCCTGGTAGCCGGCGAATTGAGCGCGATCAGCGTGGCCGGCCTGGTATGATAGCGCTCGGCGAGCTTCTCCATCGCATCCGAATAGCCGAGCGACGCCAGCTTGGCCTGATCGGCCTCCTTCGCCGGGATCGGCCCGACGAAGGGGCCCGCGAGAATGTCGGCGCTGAGGGTCACGTCGATCACCGTCGGGATGCCGCGGTACGGATCGAAGCTCTTGACAGTGGCGTCGTCGAGCGCGCCGCTGACGGGCAGCCCGTTCGCCTCCTGATAGCCCCGCAGCGCCTTCGCGAAGTTGGAACCGCCCGCGCCATCGATCACGCCGGGGCTGAATCCCAGCCGGTCGAGTAGCACCTGCGCGCCGAGGATGCGCGGATCGGGCGCGGCCGATGCCAGCGCGGGCAGCAGGGCGACGGCAAGGATGATGGTTTTCACGCTGCGCACAGGCATTCCTCTCGATCATAACGAGGGCAGAACGTCTATGCGGCGGTTTCTATCCCGGATGATCTTGCCAGCGGCGCAACGCCACGCCGACAAGCGCCACGCCCCCCGCACCGACCAGCAGGAGCGGGACGGCGAGATGCGGCGGCACCGGGTGGAGCGTGAAGATCAGCCCGGTCGCGGCGGCGGGCGGATGCACCGCCCGGCAGACCATCATCAGCACCAGTCCGATCGTCGCGGCGATGATCGCAACCCCTACCGAGGCCCCGAACATCCAGCCGGCAAGCGCACCTGCGATCGCGGTCGCGGCGTGCCCGGCGATGATCGGCCATGGCCGCGCCGAGGGCGCCATCGGGGTGGTCGTGACCAGCGCGACCGAATTGATCAGCGGCATCCACATCGCGACGATCGCGAAATGATGGGCGAGACCACCGAACAGCGCGAGCGTGGCGAGAAAGACCGATGCCGCCAGCACGATCCGCTGCCAGGACATCGCATCGGTCGTCGCCCATTTCATCGCGGTCAGCGGCGATCCTTGGTCGCCGAGAAGCGCAACGAGGGATATTTGCCCTGGATATAGTTGAGTTCCCAGGCGTCCTTGGCCATGAACACCGGCGCGCCGTCGCGATCCTCGGCCATCGCCGATCGATGCAGCCCCTTGAACGCCTCGAGCTCCTTGTCGTCGTCGGCCGCGATCCAGCGCGCGGTGTCCCATGGCGACGGCTCGAAGCCGGCCTCGACCTTGTACTCCGCCTGAAGACGCGAGATCATCACCTCGAGCTGGAGCTGGCCGACCACCCCGACGATCCATTGCGAGCCGATCGACGGGTGGAAGACCTGCATGATCCCCTCCTCGGCCATGTCGTTGAGCGCGTTGCGCAGCTGCTTGGTCTTGGTCGGATCGGCGAGTTTGACGCGGCGCAGTATCTCGGGCGCGAAATTGGGAAGCCCGGTAAAGCGGATCATCTCGCCCTCGGTCAGCGTATCGCCGACGCGCAGCGTGCCATGGTTGGGGATGCCGATGATGTCGCCCGGAAAGGCCTCCTCGGCAAGCTCGCGATTCTGCGCGAAAAACAGGATCGGGCTGTGCACCGCGATCGCCTTGCCGGTGCCGACCTGGTTGAGCTTCATGCCGCGCCGGAAACGGCCCGAGCAAAGCCGCATGAAGGCGACCCGGTCGCGATGCTGCGGGTTCATGTTCGCCTGGACCTTGAACACGAACCCCGCGACATTGGGCTCGCCGGGATCGACATCGCGCGGCTCGCCCGGCTGCGGCCGCGGCGACGGCGCGAAATCGGCAAGCGCGTCGATCAGCTGCTCGACCCCGAAATCCTTAAGCGCCGAGCCGAAATAGACCGGGGTGAGATCGCCGTGGAGATAGGCCGCGGCGTCGAACGGCGCATAGCCGACCGAGGCCAGTTCGGCCTCCTCGCGCAGCAGCGCCAACCCCTCGGCCGACACCAGATCGTCGAGCTGCGAATCGTTGATCCCGGCGACCGAAGTGGCATCGCCTTCATAGGCGCCGGTCGCGTCCGAGGCGGGACGGTAGAGCCGGTCGCGCGCGAGATCGTAAATGCCCTCGAAGGTGCCGCCCATGCCCACCGGCCAGCTCATCGGGGCGACATCGAGCGCGAGCGCGTCGGCGATCTCGTCGAGCAACTCGAACGCGGGGCGGCCTTCACGATCGACCTTGTTGATGAAGGTGATGATCGGCACCGAGCGCAGCCGGCAGACCTCGAACAGCTTGCGTGTCTGAGGCTCGATGCCCTTGGCGGCGTCGATCACCATCACCGCCGAGTCGACCGCGGTCAGCGTGCGATAGGTGTCCTCCGAGAAATCCTCGTGGCCCGGGGTGTCGAGCAGGTTGAAGGTGATGCCGTCGCGTTCGAAGGTCATCACCGACGAGGTGACCGAAATGCCGCGCTGCTGTTCGATCTTCATCCAGTCGGACCGCGCCCGCCGCGTCTGCCCGCGCGCCTTGACCTCGCCGGCGAGATGGATCGCCCCACCGAAATAGAGCAGTTTTTCGGTCAGCGTGGTCTTGCCCGCGTCGGGATGCGAGATGATCGCGAAGGTGCGGCGATCGGGGCGGTTGTGCTTGCTCATGATGGCCGCGGCCGATAGCAGGTGCGGCGCAATTTACTAAGCCTTCTCTTCCCGCTCCTTGGAAGGGGCGCATTGGAGTTCCCATCCCCTACGACGTCATCATCATCGGAGCGGGCGCCGCGGGAATGATGTGCGCGCTGACCGCGGGACAGCGCGGACGGCGGGTGTTGCTGCTCGATCATCTCGATCGGGCGGGCGCGAAGATCCTGATTTCGGGCGGCGGGCGCTGCAATTTCACCAATCTCGAAGGGCATCGCCCCGAGCGCTATCTGTCAGCCAACCCGCATTTCGCCAAGTCGGCGCTCGGCCGCTACCGTCCCGCCGACTTCATCGCGATGGTCGAGGCGCACGGCATCGCCTGGCATGAAAAGACGCTCGGCCAGCTGTTCTGCGACGGATCGGCGCGTCAGATCGTCGCGATGCTCGAGGAGGAATGCGCGCGCGGCGGAGTCGGAACCCGGCTGTCGACGCGCGTCACCGGCATCACCCGGCCCGACGAGCGCTTCCGCGTCGAGACGGCCCAGGGCAGCCACGAGGCCGCCGCGCTGGTGATCGCCACCGGCGGGCCTTCCATCCCCAAGATGGGCGCGACCGGCTTCGCCTATGACGTCGCGCGCCAGTTCGGGCTCAAGGTGGTCGAGCCGCGCCCCGCGCTCGTCCCGCTGACGCTCGGCGCCGATGACCGCCTGTTCGAGAGTCTGTCGGGCGTCTCGCTCGAGGTGATCGCCAGCATCGGCAAGACGCGTTTTCGCGAGGCCGCGCTGTTCACCCACCGCGGTTTATCGGGCCCCGCCATCCTCCAGATCAGCAGCTATTGGCGGCATGGCGACAGCCTGTCGCTCGACCTGTTGCCCGACGCGGACGCCGCCGCGCTGCTGACCGAGGCAAAGCGCGCGCGGCCCAATGCCGAGCCGCGCACGATATTGCGCGAGCATTTCCCCGATCGGCTCGCCGATGTGCTGAGCGATCGGCTCGGCCTGGCGGGGCCGCTCGTCACCCATAAGGACCAGGCGTTGGTCGCGGCGGGCCGGCGGCTCGGCCACTGGCTGTTCACGCCGACCGGTTCGGAAGGCTTCGCGAAGGCGGAAGTGACGATCGGCGGTGTCGCCACCGACGGGCTCGACCAGCGCAGCCTCGCGGCGAAAAGGGTGCCCGGCCTGCATTTCATCGGCGAGGCGGTCGACGTCACCGGCTGGCTCGGCGGCTATAACTTCCAATGGGGCTGGGCGAGCGGAGCGGCCGCGGGCGAGGCCGTCTGAGCCGATCCGAGCCGCCCGCCGCTGAGGATTCGGGCGGCGCGCGGCGAAACCGCTTCGATCGCGATCGCGAGCAGCATCGCGAACCCCAGGCACAACAGCGGCTGGGCCAGGAAGAACAGTGGCCAGCCGGGATTGCCCATCGGCCCCGTGGCCCCGCCGATCGCCGGGGCGAGCAGCCACATGAAGATCAGATGGCTGCAGAACAGGAAGAAGGCATAGCGCTCGAAGCCGAGCAGCCGCGGGCAAAGCGGGCCGCGCGCGAGCGCGACCGCCGCGCGCCAAACGAGCAGCCCGGCCGCCGCGCGCAGCAGCAGATCGACCGCGTTGACCAGCACGACATGATGGGCCGCGGACCCTGCTGCCGCTTCGGCCTGAATCGACAGCCAGATCTTGAGCGGCACAATCGTCGCAAAGGGCAGCGCCGCGATCCAAGGGGTGAGCAGGCCCAGCCGCTCGGCCAGCCCATGGCGACGGGCGAGGATGCCGGCGGCGAAGAAGATCAGGATCGAGGGGCGCAACAGCAGGTAAAGTTGCCACCCGCCGATCGCCCATAACGCCCCCCCCGCGATCAGCAGCAGCAGCCAGCGCGTCCGCAGGCGGACCAGCAGCGGCGCGGCGAGCATGCAGAGGAACAGATCACGCAGGAAGGCGGTCTGTACGTTGACGTCACCCGCCCGGCTGAGGTTGAGCAGATTATCGACCGCCCACAGCCCCCCTTCGGGCAGCGGCGCCAGCGCGAGGCCGAGCCATCCGGCGGCCAGCACCAGCGCCATCGCCAGCAGGTTCCACAGGACCATCGGCAGCAGGATCGTCCGCGCCTTGCCTTCGATGAAGGAACCCGCCTCGCGATGCGCGAGCGATCGCGCCACCAGCCAGCCCGAGACGATACTGAGCAGCGGCACGGCGCTACGCCCGAACAGCTCGACCACCGTCCAGCGCATCACGTCCTGCACCGACCCCGCCTGCGCGGCGAGCCCGTCGCCGCCGAGTCCGGTCCAGGCGTGCACATAGACGACGCCGAGGATGCAGACCAGGCGGGCAATGCCGATCGCCTGTGAAATGGGCAACAGCGGCGGCTCGGACATGCGCCGCACCGGCGCGTCGGGAGGAAGGATCCGGCTCATATCATGGGCTCTTCGTCCCGGCAGGGAGACGGCTGGCAAGGGGGAGCGAGGCGCAGCCGCGTAGGCGGCGCTTTATCGCGACAAAACGAGCCGTGGAAACCCTCACCCCACCCCCTCCCGAACGGAGAGCGGAGCGGGAGGGCGCCTATGAGCCTCCACCGGGATGACGCGCGGGGAAAGCGGAAGGGGCCGGTCGCTATCATTCCCTTTGACTCGCATCGCGCAGATGAACCGTCACTGCACCGTGGCTTTTTCCATCCCGCGCGCGGCACGGCCTATCCCATGCTGGCTTTTTCCCGCGCCCGCTCCTATAGGACGCGCCAACATCGCCGCGCGCAGAGAGGCGCCGGCCCTTTTGTAATCGGATCCCAAATGCCCTTTTCCTCCCTGCCACGGCCGGTCGCCGAGGCAATCGCCGAGCGTGGCTATGCCGCCCCTACCCCCGTCCAGGCGCAGGTGATCGCCGCCGAGGCGCATGACCGCGACCTGCTCGTCTCCGCGCAGACCGGATCGGGCAAGACCGTCGCCTATGGCCTCGCCATCGCCGAGACGCTGCTCGGCGGAGCCGAAACGCTGCCGCGCCCAGGCGAGCCGCTCGCTCTGATCATCGCGCCGACCCGCGAGCTCGCGCTCCAGGTGCAGCGCGAGCTGCAATGGCTCTATGCCAAGCTCGGCGCGCGCGTCGCAAGCTGCGTCGGCGGCATGAACATCCGCGTCGAGCAGCGCGCGCTGTCCTATGGCTGCCACATCGTCGTCGGCACCCCCGGCCGCCTCAAGGACCATCTCGAGCGCGGCACTCTGCAGACCGGCTCGTTGCGCGCGGTCGTGCTCGACGAGGCCGACGAAATGCTCGATCTCGGTTTCCGCGAGGATCTCGAGGAGATTCTCGATACGACGCCGGCCGAGCGCCGCACGCTGCTGTTCTCGGCGACGATGCCCAAGCCGATCGCGCTGCTCGCCAAGCGCTACCAGCGCGACGCGCTGCGCATCCAGACCACCGGCGAGCGCGAGAGCCACGCCGATATCGATTATCGCGCGATGGCGGTGGCGCCGGCCGATATCCAGCACGCGGTCGTCAACGTGCTGCGCTTTCATGAAGCGAAGGGCGCGATGGTGTTCTGCGCCACCCGCGAGAATGTCCGCCGCCTCTCGGCGACGCTCACCGAGCGCGGCTTTTCGGCGGTGACGCTGTCGGGCGAGCTCAGCCAGAATGAGCGCAACCATGCGCTGCAAGCTCTTCGCGACCGCCGCGCCCGCGTCTGCGTCGCGACCGATGTCGCCGCGCGCGGCATCGATCTGCCCGGGCTCGAACTCGTCATCCATGCCGAGCTGCCGATCGATTCCGAGACGCTCCAGCACCGTTCGGGCCGCACCGGGCGCGCGGGCAAGAAGGGCACCTGCGTGCTCATCACCCCCTATCAGCGCCGCCGCCATGCCGAGCGGCTGCTGCGCGCCGCCAACGTCAACGCGACCTGGGACAAGGTGCCTTCGCCCGACGACATCTACGCGCGCGACGAAGAGCGGCTGCTCGACAGCCTGACCGTGGGCGAGGTCGCTGAAGAGGATCTCGCGGTCGCGCGCAAGCTGCTCGAGACGCGCAGCGCCGAGGAAATCGCCGCGGCCTTCGTGCGCGCCCAGCGCCAGAGCCTGCCCGCTCCCGAGGATCTGATCGACGCGTCCCCGATGCCGCGCGGCGAGCGCGACCAGGGCGGGCGCGAGCAGGCGACCCGCGAACAGGGGCCGCGCCCGGGCTTCGAGGATACCGTCTGGTTCCGCATGAACGTCGGCCGGGGCGCCAATGCCGACCCGCGCTGGCTGCTCCCGCTGCTCTGCCGCCGCGGCCACATCACCAAGCGCGAGGTCGGCGCGATCCGTATCTTCCAGTCCGAAACCCGGTTCGAGATTCCGCGCGCGATCGCGAAGAAATTCATCGACGCACTCAAGCGTACTGAAGGCGAGGAGGACGGCGTGGTGATCGAGCCGGCCAGCGACGCACCGACGCCACCGCCTGCACAGCTGCGCGATCGGCGCGGGCCGCCACCGCGGACGCAGCTAAAGCCGAGGGGGCCGGCTGGGGCTGGCGGGCCGGGTGGACCGGGTGCGGGTGCGGGTGCGGCGAAGCGTTATGGGGCGAAGCCGTTTCGGGGCGGGGGCAAGGGGCGGTAGCCTCGAGCAACGCGTATCGACAGCGCTTCCGTTCGGCGAGCGATATGGGGCGCGATGTTTTCGTCGCTTCGAGACGCAATCTCTGCCGTTCGTCGCATCGAGCGGGTCTCCGCAAAGCGGACAGTCGGCTTGCGGAGGCGCTGGTGAGGTCGCGGCGTGGATGGGTGGGAATGGGTCGTTGAATTGCCGCTTCATCAAAATGCCATTATCGATTGCTTGGCAACTTGGAGGCAGACGGTAGTGACAGGAAAGCTCAGTCAGCGTTTGAAATACGGGCTTGCGATCGCTGGTCAGATAGCGATCGCTATTTTCATTGCGATAGCTGGGGCAGCTATTTTTAAGCTATCACTCTTTGGACAAGATACATTCGTTGTGGCGATAGCTTGTTGGGCGCTTGCTGGGACGACATTCTTCCTGAAATGTGAAGGCTGCAGGCGTTCATATTTCTTCGACCCTGAACGGTATCGCGGCGGGTTCAGCATCGTACCCGGTTACAATGGTTTCAAAAAGCTTGGTCCCACCTGTCGGAATTGCGGCCTCTCTCGAATAGCATAATCGTTGTTCGACCAATGTCCGCAATTGCGTCGTCAGCGGCCATGGAATTGCAAATTAAGACGACCGCGTTTTGGTCTTCTTGTCCAAAAGCCGACCTTCCGCTTTCCACCCCATGCCGGACATTCCGCGCCATATCGGATCGAACGGCAGCAAGCGACCTATTGTTGCCATAGAAGCAGCCTTTGTGGCGCCCTATGATCGGCCAGCTTGGTTAGTAGATAGGTTCTATGCCGAGATCGATACCCAGACGCGCCACGGTCGCGAGAAGCTCGACATCAAATACCTCTCCACGCTCGCGGGGCGACCAAGTGACGTAAAAGTTGAGCTTGCCGCCGGTCCGACGCAGATCGGCTATGAACTCCGCTGCGTGTTCAAGCTTTCCCAGCGTCTGACGCAGAAAATCCGCAAGTTCACCATTATCGCCATGCCCCAGATCGAAGACGCAATAGCTCTCACGGTATGTGCCGGGCAGCGGAGTACCTTTGGGCGTCGCACGATCTTCGCCAACAGCCCAAGAGCGCTTGGGGGGTAAGCCTATGCCGAGTGCCATACCCCTAGGGTCCGCATCTGGATGCCAGACTTGAAGGGAAACACGATAACTGAAGGACATCGGATCGCCATAGCCTCGAAGGCAGCACACCGCCACTGTCCGCTATTCTACCCAATCGACCACGAGCAGACCTTCCGCTTTCCACCCCGAAGATGCCACCAGCGGCCCCAACACTAACTGCCGAAAACAGCCGGTCGGGACTTCACCCCAAAAGCTGTCCTAGCTCGGCCTGGGGGGCTGAATAATTCCAGACTGTCCGGACACGACCCATTGCGGACATTGAGCATTGGTGTGATGATCAATGATGATGGACATCCTTGCTAGATCGAATGGCCGGATGCAAGTTATCCTAGTCTTTGCTGGTGGCCTGTTGGTCGCAGGCATCGCCCTAGCTTTGGCTATTCATTTTCGCGATGCCGCAAGTCACAAGGTTAGCGTGGGGCTTCCTCTTTCGGTAATGGGAGCGATCGTACTCGGCGCTCTTCTCGCATGGATTGCGCGTCACCTATGGATCGGCCCGTCACCCAATATCCCCGCAACCTCTCGTTGGACGCGGGGGTGGATCGTCTCCCGCCTGGTCCTTCTTATCGCGACCTTTACTTTGTTTGTTGGCTGGCTTCTGGCCCTTGCGTCAGGCCACTCGCTCCAATTGGCCTTCCTCGGCGCATTCCTGAACATGATCGTCGTGACGGGGCTCTCTGGGATCATCGGGGAAGCAGTCTGGAACTCGGCGTTAGTGGTGGGGCGTTTGCGTAGCCCCCACTCTTGATGGCTGCTTCCCACCCCATCTCCGCCATTCCCCTCCATATCGGATCGAACGGCGGCTGCCGACCCCAATTGCGGACGTAGGAACAATGGGGCAATCTGAGGCACACTCTTGGGGATGACCGATGATGAGCCCTGATCTTCGCAACTCAATTCACTTGTGGGTTGGCGCGGTTTTGGTTGGTTGCGCCTTTTGGATCGTCAGCAAATACGATCTCTTCCACGGTATCTCGGAAACTTGGGTAGGCGGCCTGACTAGCACCTTTGGCTTTATCGGCTTGATAATATTCGTCCGAGGGCTCTGGCAACGTCGCGCTTCGAACCCGAACCATCCTAATGGCGGCTAACCACCGCGTTCCCGCCATTACGGACCAATTGGCGGGGTCCGCCCATTGCAGACGGCCAGCGCAACTGGCATTTTGATCGCCATGAGCAATCCGCCCGATGGTAAACCGTTCAGCATCAGGCCTAGGAATGGGTTGAAGTTTTCCTTTGGCCTTCTTTATCTACTGCTCGCCATCCTAAACTTCTCTGGCCGGGACAATCCACACGGCAGCGCGTTCCAACACTATGTATGGATCGGTTGGCTCGTCCCGTCGGCCTGGTTTCTCTACACGGCCTTCCTGCCCAAAAGGGCAAAGCGGGCCAACTGACTGCTGGAAGAACCAGACGGCAGCTTTCCACCCGTAGCGGACATTTCTCTTGATATTTAGAATGCGGGGATGAGCAGGTGCCGCCGTCGATCAGCCGTCGTGTTTATCCTCTTCTCGCTGGCTGCCTGCCGTCCGTCGCCTGAGGAGGCTGGCCTGACCGGAGAAAACCCCGTTGTCCTGATCTCGGTGATAAGCCTGTGCGGTGACTGCGACTATGGGGACGAGGTATCGATTTCCAGGAGTGGCGAGGTGGAATTTAGTGCCGTTGAGTCCTCAGGACCCAAATTTCAACGTCAAAAGATGCTCGATCCCCAAGTCTTTAGAGATGTCGCAATCGACGTAGCACCTTACCGCCCACAATCAGGCGTGCCGGTCAAAGAGGCCAAGAATTGCCTGAAGGACATGGCTCTTCCTACCGTTATTTGGAGATATGCAAACGGCCGTGCTGCGAGCAACGAGGTAGGAAGCACCTGTGAAGAAGATCGGGTCAAGGATGAGGGGAAGCTTGTTCGGTTAATAGCGGAGCGACTAAGCATCCAGGAATGGCGGCGCGAGGCCTTTCGGGGGGGAGAAAGTAGATAACCCCAGTTGGCGCTCGCTTTCCACCCCATCCCGGACATTCGGCGCCAGATCGGATCGAATGGCAGCAAGCGACCCTCATCGGTCGTGCGGACATCGACCCTAGTCGGACCTTCGGAATGTCTGCCTGTTGGAGGTAGACCGTGGCTTGGTCAAGGTTAGCTTGGCGGGTCTTCCCAAAATCACGTTTCGCGACTAGAAGCGACCTCATGGCCCGCTTGATTCAAACCCAGTCGCAGCAACAGCAACGCTCGTCTCGAGCGGTGTTCGCCTGCGCCTGCCGATCCCGCTAGGGCCCCGGACAGACACTCAGGCAAACCCCGCTTCGGCGGGGTTTTTGCTGCCCAAACCTCGTCGGAGCCCCTCATCTGGAGCTCTTGATGTTTACTGAAGCTGAGATCGACCGAATTGGCGAGGCGTTCGCCGCCCGCACGCTGGCGAAGTCGGAGTGGACCCACGCGGGCCATTTCACGGCGGCGATCTGGGCGCTCACCCGCCGGCGTGACGCCTTTGCGGAGATGCCCTCTCTGATCCGGGCGTACAACACGAGAGTCGGCACGCCCAACACCCATGACAGCGGCTACCATGAGACGATCACGGTCGCATCGCTGCGGTGCGCCGCCGTGTTCCTCCGCGAGGCGCCGAGCCGGGCCGACGCGCTGAGCGCGCTTCTCGCCTCACGGTATGGCCGCTCCGGCTGGCTGCTCGCTCATTGGACTCATGATCGGCTATTCTCACCAGAAGCTCGTCGATCCTGGGTCGAACCGGACATCGAGCGCCTGCCCTTTTGACCGCATTGGCCTTCGGTATGAGGCGTGTTGGAGACCACGGTCGTACACCCAGCTCAGGCGGATAGCATGTCTCGAAACCACCCCATCCCGGACATTCCGCGCCAGATCAGATCGAACGGCAGCAAGCGCCCGATGTCGGCCATCCGGGGTTGAAGCCGGCGATTCCGAAAAGTGCCCCCGAATATCCAGCAGCCTTGGCTCCCAGCCACCGGCCCCGGAAACGATCAAGATGCCAGCCTGGCGGCTCGGTTTCGCTACGCTTCGCCTCCCGCCCAGGCTGGCACCGGAAATGCGGATTAGCTAATCATGAAACCGGACCAATCATAGCGGGCAGTCCAAATGTTCTTTTCGCCGGATAGGCACTCCAATTGTTGTGAGCGGCGTCGGGCGGGAGACGCGGCAAACAACGGCTTGGTGATGCGTATGGTGGTGTTGGGCGCCGTGGCGCTGATCACGGGATGCGCGAGCCCACCGATCTCGACCATTCCTCCGCCCGCATCGCTCGTCGACGATCGGATGCCGATCGTTGCCGCCGGGCCGATCCAAGCGGCTACCACGGCGGCGATCCAGCGCATTCGGACGGTCGACTCACACCTCCATTCGGTTATTGCCATTGACCCGACGGCGCAGGCTCAAGCGGAACGGCTCGACGGGCAGGCCGCGATCGGACCGCTCGGCGGCAGGTCGGTGCTGATCAAGGACAATATCGAGGTGGCCGGCCCACTGCCGACGACGGCGGGGAGCTTGGCGCTCATGAACAACATCACCGATCGTGATGCTCCCCTGGTTATGCGGCTGCGTTCGGCAGGCGCCGTAATTCTCGGCAAGACCAACCTTTCAGAATGGGCGAACATCCGGGATCGAGATTCGATCTCGGGCTGGAGCGCGGTCGGAGGCCAGACGCGCAGCCCTTGGGCGCTTGATCGCAGCCCGTGCGGATCATCGAGCGGGAGCGGCGCGGCGGTCGCCGCCGGACTGGTCCGTCTCGCCATCGGCACCGAGACCGACGGATCGATCACTTGCCCCGCCGCGGTCAATGGGATCGTCGGTCTGAAACCGACCGTGGGACTGGTCTCCCGCACGCATATCGTCCCCATCAGCCACAGCCAGGACACCGCCGGTCCGATGGCTGCCAGCGTCCGCGAGGCCGCCGAGCTTTTGTCGGCAATCGCCGGAAGCGATCCCGCCGATCCCGCGACCGCCGAAGCCGACAAGCACAAGCTGGATTATGCAGCCTCGCTCGATGCCGATGCGCTGCGCGGCAAGCGCATTGGCGTCATGCGTTTCGCTGCCGGCTTTGGGACGGATGCCGCATTCGAGACTGCGCTCGCGATGCTTCGTTTACGCGGCGCAACGCTTGTCGAGATCAAATCGTTCGACCGCAGCGCTATCGACCGCAACGAGTTCATTGTGCTTCTAACCGAGCTTAAGGCCGGCATAGCCAGATATCTGCAAGGCAGTCCGGCACCTATCAGCGTTCGGAGTCTGGCCGACCTGATCGCGTTCAACCAGGCGCACCAGCGCGCCGAGATGCTGCTCTTCGGCCAGGACACATTCGAACAGGCGGAAAGGACCGAGGGGCTGGATGATCCGAAATATAGGAAGGCCCGTAAAGCGAGCTTCCGCGCAGCGGGACCGGACGGCATCGACAGGCTTCTGAAGCAATATGGCGTCGTCGCGCTGGTTGGCCCGACCGTGCCGCCCGCGTGGAAGATCGACGCCGTCAACGGCGACCAGATTGCCGGCGCAGGCGCAGGCTCGCTTGCGGCTGTCTCGGGCTACCCGCACCTCACCGTTCCGATGGGCCTGGTGAAGGGCCTTCCCGTGGGCCTGAGTTTCCTTGGACCCAGATGGAGCGAAGCTCTGTTGCTGTCTTTCGGCTATGCCTATGAACAGGCGCGGGGGCCGTTCCCGACTCCGAAATTCTACAGTTCGATCGAGGACAGTCCGGAGATTGCGCCTGCCCTTGAGCCGGTCGCTCGTTAGCCGGCGCGGTGCCTCGCCGACTTGGCCTTCGCGTTACACGCTAGAAGGCCTCCGAGGATGAGGGATATCCAGGGAGGTGGCGGCTCATCGCGCGCAGGAAAATTTCTTGCCCACGATGTCGGTTCCCGAACATCCCGGGCGTCGTTCCCCTGTCAGGCCGGAGCGGCCCCCCAGACAAGGAGACAGGCGATGCGTGTGATGGTGTTCGTGAAGGCGACCGAGGACAGCGAGAAGGGCGTCCTGCCCACGCCCGAGATGTTCGACGCGATGGACAGATATAATCAGGAGCTGATCAAGGCCGGGATCATGAAGGACGGCGACGGGCTCAAGCCCTCCTCGCACGGCAAGCGGGTGGCGTTCGACGGCGCGCGCCGGACGGTGATCGACGGGCCTTTCGCCGCGACCCGCGAGCTCGTCGCCGGCTTCTGGATGTGGGAGGTCAAGGACATGGACGAGGCGGTCGCTTGGGTGAAGCGCTGCCCCAATCCGATGCCGGGGCCGAGCGAGATCGAGATCCGGCCCTTCTACGAGATGGAGGATTTTCAGTAAGGCGGAGCGCCCGTCACCCCAGCTTCCGCAGGGGTGACGGATTATCCTAAAGACGCGCGAGCGCCTATCAGAACGCCTCCTCCGGCATGTCCATCGTCGATGCCTTGCCGGCCTTGATCGCGGTCAGCAGCCCGACGGCCTGCGGCAGGATGCGTTCGTAGAAGAAGCGGACCGTCACCAGCTTGGCGGCGTAGAAGCCGTCCGGATCCTGGTCCATCATCTTCTTCATGCCCGCGATCTTGGCGGCCTTGGCGAACAGATAGGCCATCGCCACCAGCCCGAGCAGCCGCAGGAAGTCCGACGAGGCGGCGCCCGCCTCCTCGGGATCGGCCATGCCCTTCTGGGCGATGGTGGCGGTGGCAAGCTGGAGCGCCCCGAACGCCTTTTCCAGCGCGTCGACCATCTTCTCCATGCCCGGCACCGCCTTGTGCTGTTCGATGAACTCGGCGACCGGATGGAAGAAACTGCGCAGGTAGCGGCCGCCATGGGCGGGCAGCTTGCGGCCGACCAGATCGAGCGCCTGCACGCCGTTGGTGCCTTCGTAGATCATCGCGATGCGGGCATCGCGCGCATATTGCTCGACGCCATGTTCGCGGATGTAGCCATGGCCCCCATAGGTCTGCACCGCGAGATGCGCCGCCTCATGGCCGAGATCGGTGAGCAGCGCCTTGACCACCGGAGTCATCAGCGCGGTCATGTCCTCGGCGCGCTGGCGGACCTCGGCATCGGGAGAGTGCCGCTCGGCGTCGAGCGCGCGGGCAACCCACATGCTCAGCATGCGGCACCCCTCGGTATAGGCCCGCATCGTCATCAGCATGCGGCGGACGTCGGGGTGGACGATGATCGGATCGGCGGCGAGATCGGGGCGCTTGGGGCCCGAAAGCGACCGGCCCTGGATGCGGTCCTTCGCATAGGCGACCGCCGCCTGATAGGCTGCGGTGCCCACGCCCAGGCCCTGGATGCCGACCGAGACGCGTTCGGTGTTCATCATCGTGAACATCGCGGCCAGGCCCTGATGGGGCTCGCCCACCAGCCAGCCGGTCGCTTCGTCAAAGCTCATCTGGCAGGTAGCCGATGCCTTGAGCCCCATCTTGTGCTCGATACCGGTGCAGGAGACGCCGTTGCGGGGACCGATCGAGCCATCCTCCCTGATGGTGAACTTCGGCACGACGAACAGGCTGATCCCCTTCACGCCCTTGGGCGCATCGGGAAGCCGGGCGAGAACGAGGTGGATGATGTTCTCGGTCAGGTCATGCTCGCCCGCCGAGATGAAGATCTTGTTGCCGGTGATCTTGTAGCTTCCGTCCTCCTGCGGCACCGCCTTTGTGCGCAGCAAACCCAGGTCGGTGCCGCAATGCGGCTCGGTCAGGCACATGGTGCCGGACCAGCTCCCCTCCACCATCTTCGGCAGGAAGCGCTCCTGCAGGTCGGGGCTGGCGTGCGCTTTGAGCGCGGTCGCGCCGCCATGGATGAGGCCGGGATAGAGGCCGAAGCTGAGGTTCGACGAACTGATCATCTCCTCGACGAGCTTGTTGACCGTCTCGGGCAGCCCCTGCCCACCCCATTTCGGATCGCTCGCCAGCGCGCACCAGCCTCCTTCGCGGAACTGGTCATAGGCCTGCTTGAAGCCGGCCGGCGTACGCACGACGCCATTTTCCCAGGTGCAGCCCTCCTCGTCGCCGCTCATGTTCAGCGGCAGCAGCACATCGTGCGCGAGCCTGGCGGCCTCCTCCAGCACAGCGTCGATCAGATCGGGGGTGAACTCCGCGTGCGCCGGGAGATTGCCGAAGCCGTCGTCGGTGAACAGCTCATGGAGGACAAAACGCATGTCGCGCAGCGGGGCTTCATAGACCTGCATGTGTTCTTCTCCCTTGTTCCTCCCCCGTTCCGGGGGGGAACTCATTCAATTCCGCAGCGGCTTGCCGGTCTCCAGCATCGTCTCGACCCGCGCGATCGTCCGCGGGTCGCGAACCCGCTTCATGAAGGCGACGCGTTCGAGCGCGAGCATGTCCGCCTCGCTCACCATATCGATCAGATCGGCCTCGCCGCCGGTCAGCACGCCAGCCAGCGCATCGGAGACGACCATGTCATAATCGGTCGCCAGCCCACGCTTGTGGAAGCCCTCTGCCGCCATGCCGAGCGCGACCCGGCCGCTCTCGCCCGGCAGGCGGAAGACCGGCGGCTCGGGCGGCGCATAGCCGTCCACCAGCGCCAGCGCCTTCGCCTTGGCGTCGGCGAGCAGGCGATCGCGGTTCATGGTGATGCCGTCGTCCTTGCGCAGGAACAGCAGCTCCTTCGCCTCGGCGGCCGACTTGGCGACGGTCGCGGTCGAGATCGTCTCGAACGCCTTGGCGACGGCCGGCATCGGCCCCTTGGGCAGCAGGCCCGACTTCACCCAGCGATCGATATATTCGCCGCAGCCGCCCCAGCCGGGGACCAGACCGACGCCGCACTCGACCAGACCGATATAGCTTTCGGCATGCGCCTGGATGGCGTCCGAATGCAGCAATATCTCGCAGCCGCCGCCGAGCGCGAGGCCGGAGGGGGCCGATACCACCGGGAAGGGCGCATATTTGAGCGCCTTATAGACCTGCTGCCCGCCCGCGACGAGCTTCTCGACCTCGCCCCAGGCCGCGATGTTCACCGCGAACAGCGCAAGGCCGAGATTGGCGCCGGCCGAGAAATTCGCCGCCTCGTTGGCGACGACCATCGCCTTCATCTTGGCGGCGACATGAGCGACCGCCTCGGCGAGCAGCTTGAGCGTATCGCCGTCAAGCGCGTTCATCTTCGAAGTGAACTCGAAACAGGCGACGCCATCGCCGATATCCCACAGCGCCGCCGAACCATTTTTCATGATCGGCGGCGATGCCCGCTTCACATCTTCGAGCAGCAGCACGCCGGCGGCGCGCACCACGTCATGATAGCGGCCGTCGAGCCCGAGATATTGGCGCTTGCCACCCTCGACCCGATAAAAGCTGCGGTCCCCGGCGAGCGCGAGGATCGAGGGGACCGAGCGCCCCTCGTCGGCCAGCTTTTGGGCGAAAAACGCTGCGCCGAGCTGGTCGATCAGCTCGAACGGGCCATATTTCCAGTTGTAGCCGAGCTTCATCGCCTCATCGATCGCGACGATGTCGTCGGCCACTTCGCCAGCGAGCCCCGCCGTATAGGACAGCAGCGGCCCCAGCACGGCCCATGCGAACGCGCCGGTCTTGCCGGGAGCGGCGATCAGCGCCTTCAGATCGCCGCGCGGCGCATCGACCGTGCGCGCGGGACGATAGACCCCGGAGGCGAGATCGATCGCCTCCTTGCGCTTCCCGGCCTCGCGGTTGATCCGGTAGAAGCCGCCCTTGCCCTTGCGCCCGGTATAGCCGTCGGCGATCATCCGCTCGATCAGGGGAAGAGGCCGCACCGTGGCGTGGAAGGCGTCGCCATCGGGAAGCGTCGCGGTCATGCTCTTCTGGAGCAGCGGCATCAGATCGAGGCCGACAAGATCGATCAGCCCGAAGATCCCGGTCTTCGGGACGCCCATCGGCCACCCGCCGATCGCATCGGCTTCCTCGATGTCGAGCCCGAGATCGACCGCGGCGTTGACCGCGACCTGCAGCCAATAGGTGCCGATCCGGTTGGCGATGAAGCCGGGCCGGTCATGCGCGCGGACGATGGTCTTGCCCATCGCCCGATCGATGAAGCCGGCCAGCTTGTCCGCGGTGGCGGGATTGGTGGCCGGGCCGGTGACCAGCTCGAGCAGCCGCATGTAGCGCGGCGGATTGAAGAAATGGGTGATCATGAAATCGGCGATAAAGGCCGGGGACCGGCCCTCGATGAGCTTCGCCAGCGGAATCGTCGAGGTGTTCGACGACACCGCGACGCCCGGCGTGCGCACCGCCTCGAGCTTCGCATAGAGCGCCTGCTTGATGTCGAGGCGCTCGATCACCGCTTCGACGATCCACCCGCACTCGCCGACCCGGTCAAGATGATCCTCGATATTGCCCGTCTCGATCAGCCTTGCGGCCGCCTTCGTCATCAACGGCGCCGGATCCGCCTTGAGCATCCGGTCGAGCGCGCCCCGCGCGATCGCGTTCCGGTCGGCGCCGTCCTTCGGGACGATGTCGAGCAACAGCACCGGCACGCCGGCATTGGCGACTTGGGCGGCGATGCCGGCGCCCATCGTGCCCGCACCGATCACGCAGACCTTCGCGATGGCGTGTCCAGACTCGTGCGCCACGCTCACACCGCCTCGAGCACGGTGGCGATGCCCTGGCCGCCGCCGATGCATTGCGTCGCGAGCGCGTATCGGCCGCCCTCGCGCTTGAGCAGCGCGGCCGCCTTGCCCACGATTCGAGCACCGGTCGCGCCGAGCGGGTGGCCGATCGCGATCGCGCCGCCGTCGAGATTGATCGTCTCGGGCCTGAGGCCGAGTTCGTTGCGGCAGGCGATCGCCTGGCTCGCAAAGGCCTCGTTGAGTTCGACCACGTCGAGATCGGCGACCGCAAGCCCCGCCCGCTCGAGCGCCTTGCGCGACGCCGAAACCGGCCCGACGCCCATGATCTCGGGCTCGCATCCCGAAACCGCCACGCTCCGGATGCGCGCCAGGATGGTGAGGCCGTTCGCCCTGGCATATTCCTCGCTGGTCACCAAGACCGCCGCCGCGCCGTCGGTCAACGGCGAGGCGGTGCCCGCGGTCACCGAGCCATTTTGATCGAAAGCCGGCTTGAGCGCCGCCAAGCCCTCCGCGGTCGTATCCGGCCGCAGCACGCCGTCGCTGTCAACGACGCCTTTCGCCGTCGTGATCGGGACGATCTCTTCGGTCAACCGGCCGCCGTCGCGCGCCGCAGCGGCTTTCTTCTGGCTTTCGACGGCGAAGGCTTCCTGCGCCGCGCGTGGAACCTGGAATTGCGCCGCGACATTCTCGGCCGTCTCGCCCATGCCGATATAGGCGCCGGGGCGCTTCTTCGCGAGCTCAGGGCTGGGCAGCGGGTTATAGCCCATCATCGGCACCCGGCTCATGCTCTCAACGCCGGCGCAAATGAACGCCTCGCCTGCGCCGATCGCGATCTGCCCGACGGCGATATGGATCGCGCTCATCGACGAGCCGCAGAAGCGGTTGACCGTCATGCCGCCGATCCTGATCGGCAAATCGGCGAGCAATCCGATCAGCCTTGCGACATTGAGGCCCTGCTCAGCTTCGGGGAAGGCGCAGCCGAGAATGATGTCCTCGACATCCTCGGCTTTGATCCGGGTCCGATCGATCAGCGCGCGAATCACCTGCGCGGCGAGATCGTCCGGACGCACCCGGGCGAGGCCGCCCTTACCGGCAAGATGGAAAGGCGAGCGCGCATAGCCCGCGATCACGGCATTCGACATCGGCTCCACCTCCCGTGCGGCACTTTCACAACAGCCGCAGATGATTTCCTTATAGGTGTTATGATTGCCCTATACGTCAACATCATTCTGTGCAAGTCTCGGGACATCAACGCCGGACCGATCACAGCATCGGCAGGCTCCGAAGAGGATGTGCAGGCGATGAGTGTAATGCTTATGACTCTGGCGACGGCGGTCGGCGTCAGCCCCGACGCGGTCGTCGGCCAGTGGATGACGGAAACCCGTCACGCGATCGTAGAGATCGCCCGTTGCGGCCCGTCGATATGCGGCAGGATCGTGACGTCGGACGGGCTCGCGGCCAATCCCGCGATGACTGACGCCAACAACAAGGATCCAAAATTGCGCGGCAGAAAGCTCAAGGGATTGCAAATTCTGGGCGGCTTTCATTTCGATGGGGGAGCGTGGACCGGCGGGACAATCTATAATGGCGAGGACGGCAAGACCTACGACGCGAGGATCCGCCTCGCGGATGCGAACAGCTTGAGTCTCAGAGGGTGCGTCTTCGTGCCGCTGTGCAAGACCCAGCGCTGGAACCGCGTGAGCTGAAGCGCATGGCATCGAGAGGAGGGGCCATTATGACGATCCTTCTTCGCCGCGCCGCGCTGGCGGGCGCCGCCTGTGCCGCCGCGCTGGCGGGCATGAGCGCCGCGCATGCGAGCGCTGTAGTGCTCAGCGTCGGCGCGCGGGCGAGCTTCTAGGAAGGATCCCGACCTTGGTTCCCGGCGACATCTCGACCGACCCCATCCCCCCCGGCGGAGGTGCCGCATCGCCGGGGGGCGGGGGCGTGCCGGCGCCCCCGCCAATCCCGCCCCGATTGCTGACCGACCTGATCGCCGCCGCCGTGCGCGACCATAGCCAACGGATCGCGATCGACTTTCTGGGCAGACGCTGGACCTATGCCGAAATCGGCCGCCTCATCGACCGGGCCGCAGCCGGGCTCCAGGCGAACGGCGTGAGGCCGGGCGTGCGGCTCGGGCTCTGCCTGCCGAACACGCCCTATTTCGTCATCCTCTATTTCGCCGCGTTGCGCTGCGGCGCGACGATCGTCAATTTCAATCCGCTTTATGTGGAGCATGAGCTGCGCCACCAGATCCTCGATTCCGGCACGACGATCATGGCGGTTCCCGATGTCGCTGAGATCCACGCGAAGGTGGCCGCCGTCGCCGAGGACAGCGGGCTCCAAACAATCATCGTCTGCCCGATGGCCGATATCCTGCCGCCGCTGCTGTCAATCGGCTATCGCCTGTTCAAGCGCGCCGAAATCGCGCGCTGGCCGCGCGACGCACGCCATCTCGCTTTCCGGAAGCTCATCGAGAGCCGCGCGGTCTTCCGCCCAGTGCCGCTCGCGCCCGACGATGTCGCGGTGCTCCAATATACCGGGGGCACCACCGGCGTGCCCAAGGCGGCGATGTTGAGCCATACCAACCTCACCGCCAACAGCCGCCAGATGATCCTTCATATCGGGCACGTCGCCGAGCGGCAGGACCGGATCATGGGCGTGCTGCCGATGTTTCATGTCTTCGCGCTGACGGCGGTGCTGAACTTCTCGGTCGATACCGCGGCCGAGATGATCCTGCTGCCGCGTTTCGAGCTCGCCCAATTTCTGAAGACCGCCAAGCGGACCCGCCCGACCAAGCTGCTGGCCGTGCCCACCATGCTCACCGCGATCAACCGGGCCGCGACGCAGCGCCCGATCCACTTCGACGATCTCGATTATTGCGTGTCCGGCGGCGCTCCGCTGCCGTTCGACGTTCGCACCGAGTTCGAACGTCTGACCGGCGCGCGGGTCGTCGAGGGCTATGGCCTTTCCGAGACCTCTCCGATCCTGACGTGCAACCCCATCGAAGGGCGGGTCAAGGACAACAGCGCGGGTGTCGCCTTCCCCGGCACGACGATCGAGATCCGCAGCCTCGACGATCCCCACCAGCTGATGCCCGTCGGCGAGCGCGGCGAGGTATGCGCGCGCGGACCGCAGGTGATGAAGGGATATTGGAACCGGCCCGACGAGACCGCGAAGGTGTTCGTGGACGGTGCGATCCGCACCGGCGATGTCGGCTATCTCGATGCCGACGGTTATCTGTTCCTCGTCGACCGGATCAAGGATGTCATCATCTGCGGCGGCTATAATGTCTATCCGCGCATGATCGAGGAAGCGCTCTACGAGCATCCGGCCGTGCTCGAAGCCATCGTGATCGGGGTTCCCGATGCGTATCGCGGCCAGGCGCCCAAGGCGTTCGTGGTACTGCGAAGCGGCCAGACGGCGACGGCCGAGAGCTTGCATGATTTCCTCACCTCACGCATCTCGAAAATCGAAATGCCACGCGAGATCGAAATCCGCTCGAACCTGCCCAAGACGCTGATCGGCAAACTGTCCAGGAAAGAACTGGTCGCCGAGGAAGCGCGCAAGGCGACGGCAGGCTGAAGCGGTGGGGAAGCGCGATCTTGCCAGCGACGACGCGAGCGATCGGTTGCGCGCGATTCAGGACGTGGCGACCGAACTCGGCGTCACGACGCGCGCGATCCGTTTCTACGAGGACAAGGGCCTGCTCGTGCCGCAACGCGTGGGAACGATGCGCGTCTACTCGCGGCGCGAGGTTGCCCGACTGCAACTGATCCTGCGCGGCAAGCGGCTCGGCTTCAGCCTGCGCCAGATCAAGGAGTTCCTCGATCTCTACGCGACCGACAGCCTGCATCTTGCCCAGACGCGCAAGCTGCTCGCCCAGGTCGAGCACCGCATGGCGATGCTCGACGCCCAGCGGAAGGCGCTCGACCAGACGCTGGAGGAATTGCGCGACATCGCGCGCCAATGCCGCGAGCGGATCGCCAAGGCGCCGTGAAGGCGCGCCCGTCCGGCGGGAAAATCGCGCATGGGAGGGCGTGACATAAAAGTCACACAGGCCCGCGATTTACAAAGATGTTAAAAATTCATATTGTAGTCTTTCAATTCGCTCCTAGCCTCGACAACGAGACGAACAGGGAGACCAGAACGAGTCGGAAAATCAAGGCAAAGCAAAGACCTGCCACGTATTGGTGGTATATAATTTTCTTTGCGCATGTAAATCCGGCCGTGAGCCCAGAATATCGTCGAACGTGGATGTCCTGAAAGATTTCACGATCTTTTAGGGGCTCGCATGAAAAACTTGAAAACTGTATCTTGGGTCGCACTGACGATTGCCAGCTTCTCCACTTCTGCCGCCGTGGCGCAGACCAGCTCTGCCGACGCGGCCGAAAACGACACGGCGACAATCATCGTTACCGGCACCCGTTCGAGCGGCATCACCGCCGCCGCCAGCGCCACGCCGATCAAGCTTGTCAGCGAGGAGGCGATCGCCCATGTCGGCCAGCCGAACCTCAACCAGGTTCTGAGCCAATTGGTACCGTCTTTTACCGCTCAGGCCTTCGGAGGCGACACAGCCAATCTGACATTGTCGGCACGTCTGCGCGGACTCAGCCCAAATCACACGCTGGTGCTGGTCAACGGCAAGCGTCGGCACGGCACGGCCAATCTCGCGGTTCTCGGCGGCCCCTATCAGGGCGCCGCAGCTCCCGATCTTGACCTCATCTCACCCTCGTCAATTGCTCGCATCGAAGTTCTCGAGGATGGCGCTGCCGCTCAATATGGATCGGATGCGATCGCCGGGGTCATCAACATTATCCTGAAGGATGATGATGAAGGCGTCAGCGGCTATGGAACCTACGGAAAGACTTATGACGTCGGCGGCGACACCTATGCCGGCACGGTTCACCTTGGTACGAAGCTCGGCGAGAATGGCTTCGTCAACGTCACGCTTTTCCACCGCTATCATGACTTCACCCAACTCGGCGGCATCGACGCTCGCGTAACCGATCAACAAGGCAATCTGCGCGACAATTATTCGGCCGACCCCACGCTCAACGCCGCGATCCGCGCGGCCAACGCGACCATCCCGGGGCTGCCCTATGTCAACCGCATCAACGGCGACGCGCGCTCGCACCTGACAAATGGGCAGTTTAATGCGGGATATGATTTCGGCGATGTCGAGCTCTACAGCTTCGGGTCATATAGCAAGCGCATCGCAAGCGCTTACGAAAATCTTCGGCCACCGACGCGGGTCGTCGCCGGTCCGGTCCTCGGCACGACGGCAACCCTCACGACACCGGGAGCACTGATCTTCGCGCCGAGCGGATTCAATCCGCGCGAGAAGATCCGCGAGGACGATTATTCGGTTACCGCCGGGCTACGCGGCGATCTTGCCGGTTTCCACTATGACTTCAGCTCGACCTACGGCGTCGACAAGAACCAGATCTACACGATCGATTCGGTGAACCCCGATCTGTTCATCGACACGCACACCAGCCCGATCGATTTTTATGACGGCTTCTTCAAGTCGCAGGAATGGACGTCCAACGCCGATTTCAAGAAGGAGTTCGAAGTCGGCATGGCCGAGCCGATGACCTTGGCGTTCGGCGCCGAATATCGCTGGAACAAATATACGATCGGCGCGGGCGACCCAAGTTCCTATTACAAGGCCGGCGCCTCTTCTTATCCGGGCTTCCGCCCCTCCGACGCCGGATCGCATAGCCGCAAGGCCGAATCGCTGTACCTTGAGGTCGGGTTGAAGCCGGTCGAGGGGCTGACGGCCGATGGCGCGGTGCGCTACGAGCATTATTCGGACTTCGGCAGCAAGGTGATCTTCAAGGGCACCGGCCGCTACGACTTCTCTCCCGCCGTGGCGCTGCGCAGCACCGTTTCGACCGGCTTTCGGGCGCCCACCCTGGCCGAGAGCTTCTACTCGGCGACCAATGTCGGCCCGACCACGGCCTTCGTCCAGCTGCCGGCCAACTCCGCCGCGGCCAAGCTGGTCGGCTTCGAGAACCTCGAACCTGAAAAATCGACCAACTTCAGCTTCGGCACGGTGATCCGCCCCGCGCCGCTGCTGACAATCACGCTCGATGCCTATCAGGTGAAGATCAAGAACCGTATCCTGGGAACGGGCTCGATCTTCAGCAGCGGCGGCGCGCAGAATTTCGACATCGTCCGTGACGCGGTGATCGCCAACGGCAACATCCTCGACAACACGGTCACGCAGACCGGCATCAGCCTGTTCACCAACGGCGCCGACACCCGGACGCGCGGGGTCGACCTGACGGCAAGCTATGTCACAGGGCTCGGCGACTTCGGCAAGGTCAACTGGACTCTCTCGGCCAACTACAACAAGACGAAGATCACCAAGATCGGCCTTGGTCCGGTCTTGACCGACACCGACGGGAACACCGGCGCGATCGGGCTGTTCGATCAGACGACGATCAGCAACATCGAACGCGCCTCACCGCGTGTGAAGGTCGTCGGCGGTGCTTTCTGGGTGCTCGGCGATTTCTCCTTCACGCTGCGCGAGACCCTCTATGGCAAGAGCTCGCAAGATCAGAGCCCGGATGGCGGCATCTTCTATCGTCAGAAAATCGGCACCGCCGCGATCACCGATATCGAGGCCAATTACAAGGTTACGGAGGCATTCGAGCTGAGCGCGGGCGCCAACAACCTGTTCAACAAGAAGGCGCCCAAGATACTCGTGCTCGCCGACGGGACGATTACCGACGGCGGCGCCGTCTATGATGCGCCTTTGAGCTTTAGTCCTTATGGTATCAACGGCGGATATTATTATGTACGGGTGAACTTCAACTTCTGAGGATATCCGCGAGGCCTATGATTGGTCGAGGGCGAATCGGTTTCCGCCCTCGACCTTTCGGCTGGTCAAATGACCTTCAACAGCGTTAGACGGGATTTGCGATGGGCGAGCATGGAATGAGCATGGCCGTGGGCGGCCTGACCCGGCGTTTCTTTCTCGAGCGGCTGGGCAGAGCGGGCGGCTCGGCGGCGCTGCTCGCCGGGATGGACGCTCTGGGCTTCGGGATCGGCTCTGCGATGGCGGCGCCCCCCAAGCTGGGCGGCACGCCCAAGCACAAGAAGGTGATCGTGCTCGGCGCGGGCAATGCGGGACTCGCATCGGCCTATGAGCTCACCCAGGCAGGCTATGAGGTGACGGTGATCGAGGCGCGCAGTTTTCCGGGCGGCCGCGCCCAGACCGCGCGCAAGGGCTTCAGCTTGACCGAGCTGGGCGGCGCGACCCAGAACTGCGATTTCGACGACGGCTTTTACATCAATCACGGCCCCTGGCGGATTCCCTACCACCATCATTCGACGCTGCATTATACGCGCAAGTTCGGCGTCCCGCTCGAACTGTTCAACAACGACAATGACGCCAGCTATCTGCTGTTCGAGCGCGGCAAGGGTCCGCTGGCGGGAAAGCCCGTTCGCAAGGGCGAGGTGGCGGCCGATCTGCTCGGCTACAGTTCCGAAATCCTGGCCAAGCTCGCCAAGCAGGGCGCGCTCGACGGCCAGCTGTCGGCCGAGAACAAGGAGCAGTTCATCGAGTTCCTGGTGGAATATGGCTATCTGTCGAAGAAGGACTTGAACTACACTGGCACGCCGGGGCGCGGCTTTCTCGTCGAGCCCGGCGCGGGCGTCGATCCGGGGCCCGGCAAGCCCTCTACCCCCCATAAGCTCAACGATCTGCTCGACAGCGGGCTCGGCCATATGCTCAAGACCGTCAGCGAGTGGGATCAGCAACGCACGATGTTTCAGCCGGTGCAGGGCATGGAACAGATTCCGAAGGCGATCGCGAAGCAGCTTCCCGACGGCATGATCCGCTATGCGAGCGAGGTGCAGCGCATCCGCCAGACGCCCAAAGGCGTGACCGTCGACGTCGTGCGCGCGGGCCAGCCCGAGACGATCCACGCCGACTGGTGCATCTGCACCATTCCGCTGTCGGTGCTGAAGGGCATCGACAATGGCCTGTCGCCGGCCTTCCAGGCGGCGATGGCGAAATGCGCCTATGCTCCGGTCGGCAAGATCGGCCTGCAGATGAAACGCCGCTTCTGGGAGGAGGACCATTCGATCTACGGGGGCCATGTCTTCTGCGACAATCCCGACATCAACAATATCGCGCTGCCCTCGACCGGCTGGCAGGGCCAGAAGGGCGTGCTGCTCGGCTATTATAATTTCGGCCCCAATGCGGCCAAGGTATCGGCCAAGTCGCCGGCCGATCGCACCGCGATGGCGCTCGATTACGGCCAGAAGATCTTCCCTGCGTATAAGGAGAGCTTCGAAACGAGCTTCTCGGTCGCCTGGCATCGGGTCAAATATAATCTCGGCGGCTGGGGGGTGTGGAGCGACGAGGCCCGCGCCACCGCCTATCCGGTGCTCACCGAGCCCGACGGCCGCATCTACCTGGCCGGCGAACATATGAGCTATATCGGAGGCTGGCAGGCGGGCGCGTTCGAGAGCGCGTGGCAGCAGGTCGAACGGCTGCACGCCAGGGCGATGAAAGGCTGATCGCGATGCGTACCATCCTCGGCACCGCCGCGCTGGCGCTTGGCGCCGCAGCCGCCATCGCCCAGACCCAAGGTCCAGCCGCACCGGAAACGGCGGTCCCGCTCGATCCGGTCAAGGTGTTCAGCGACAATTGCGCTGCATGCCATCAGGAGAATGGCCGCGGGGTCGAAGGCGCCTTCCCGGCGCTCGCTGGCGATAAATTCGTACAGGGCGCGCCCGCTGCGGCCATCCAGGTGGTACTCGAAGGCCGCGCCGGCATGCCGACCTTCAAGGCCGACCTCACCGATGCGCAGATCGCCGCGGCGCTGACCCACGTCCGTACGAGCTGGGGCAACAAGGCCTCGGCGGTCACTGCCGCGGAGGTGGCGGCGTTACGATCGAACACCGGCCCCAGGCCCGAAGACAAGAAACCGCTCACCGCCCACTGACACTTCCAAGGAGACTGCCATGAAGACCATGTTGCTCGCAGCCGCCGCGGCCACCGCGGCGCTGGGCGCTCCCGCCCTCGCCAAGCCCGCGCCGATCGACCGGATCGCAAGCCCCGGACCCGACGGCAAGCCCGGCCTGATCCTCAAAGGCGTGATCGTCCCGGGCGGCTACGAAACCTTCTATCTCTCAGGCCAGCTCGCCGATCCGATCGACCCGGCCAAGAAGGAGACGGCCGACGATTTCGGCGACACCAAGACGCAGACGATCAGTACGCTCAAGAAGATCAAGGCGCTGCTCGAATCGAAGGGCTATGCGATCGCCGACGTCGTCAAGATGCAGGCCTTCCTCGCCGCCGACCCCAAGCTCGGCAAGATCGACTTCGCCGGCTTCAATGCGGGTTTCAAGGAGTTCTTCGGTTCGGCCGCCAACCCCAACACCGTGGCGCGCTCAACCTTTCAGGTCGCCAATCTGGTGGCGCCGATGTTCCTGGTCGAACTCGAGGTGACCGCGGTGAAACCGGCGAAGTAGCGCTGCGCCCTCCCCCTTCCCGCGGGGGGGGCATTACCGGATCTCCACCGCATCCCCGGGCGCCAGCTGCTCGATCAGCGACCGCAGCGCCGCCTTGTCGATCGCGACGCACCCCTCGGTCGGCCGCCCTTCGCCGCAGTGGAGAAAGATCGCACTGCCCATGCCCTGCACCGGCGGCGCGTCATTATATCCGAGCACGACGATCACATCATAAAGCCCGTCCTCGCGCTCGAGCCGTTCGGCCGAATGGCGGTGCGGATGCCGCACCGGGCGATTATAATCGGGGTCGCCGACGCCATCCGACCAGCCGTCGCCGGGACGCACCCAACGCCAAGGCAGGCGTAAGCCCGCAGGCGGCGTGGCGCGGCCGGGGCGGAACAATATGGCGCGGATCGGCCAGACCCCGAGCGGGGTCATCCCGTCGCCCTCGCGCTTGTCCTCCGCCGCGCACGCGCCGCCGCGTCCGATGGCGCACGACAGCGACGCGCCGTCGGGCCCGGTGAGCGTCAGCGTCGCGCAATCGACGCGGATCGCGATCACAGGGCGTGGCCGGTTCGGTCGCGCTTGGTCGCGAGATAGGCGCTGTTGTGCGGGTTCTCGCCCATTTTGTGCGGCACCCTCTCGACCACGGCGACACCCGCTGCTGCGAGCCCCGACACTTTCTGCGGATTGTTGGTCAGCAGCCGCACCTCGCGCTGGCCGAGCAGCGTCAGCATCCGCGCGGCCACGCGGAAATCGCGTTCGTCGATGGCGAAGCCAAGCCGCAAATTGGCATCGACCGTGTCGAACCCCTGATCCTGCAGCGCATAGGCGCGCAGCTTGTTGATCAGCCCGATCCCGCGCCCCTCCTGGCGGAGATAGAGCAGGATACCCCAATTGGCATGCGCCATGGCATCGAGCGCGCCGGCGAGCTGGGGACCGCAATCGCATTTGAGCGAGCCGAGCACGTCACCGGTCAGGCATTCGCTGTGCAGCCGCACCAGCGGCGGCGTCCCGTCGGGCGCGCCGATGATCAGCGCGACGTGCTCGGCCGCGTCGGCGACATGGCGGAAGGCGACGATCTCGGCCTTCTCGGCGGCCGCGACCGGAAGCCGCGCCTGCGAGGCGATGACGAGATGAGCCGGATCCTCATAGTCGTCGAGCGCGCCGGCGTCGGCCTCGGCTTCGACCGGGCCGTCGGCGCGCACAAACAGCGCGGGCAGCAACCCGGCGAGCCGCGCCAGCCGCAACGCCGCTGCCGCCGCGTCGGGCGATGTGACAGCCTTGGCGCGAAACGGCCCCTTGAGGGGGGTAGCAAGATCCTGCACCGGATCCGCAAGCGCGGTGGCGGTCGGCAGGTCGAGCCATGGCACGCGTTCGATCAACGCCGGACAGGCCGGGCTCGCCGCCTCGCGCTGGTTGGCGAGGTTGAGCGTGGCGGCGCGCGCCGCCGACAGCAGCACGTCGGCGGGGCCGTCCGCATCGAATGCGGCCAGCGTCGCGTCGTTGGCGGTCTCGATCGCGAGCACGGCGAGCCGCCCGCCGCTCGCGGAGATCGCGACCGGCCAGCCCCGCCTGAGCGCGTCGATCGCGCGCGCCGCGGTGCGGGCGCCGCTCACACCTCGAGCTCGGTGATCAGCGGGATATGGTCGGACGGCTTGATCCACGAGCGACACGGCTCGCACACATAATGGCCGGTGGCGAGCTTCGCGACCTCCGGACTCGCCCACATATGATCGAGCCGGCGTCCGCGATCGGAAGCAGCCCAATCCTGCGCGCGATAGCTCCACCATGTGAAAAGCCGCTCGGGCGGGGGCACGAAGCTGCGGCCGAGATCGACCCAGTCGTGGCTCGCCTGCAGCCGGCCGAGCGTCTCGACCTCGATCGGGGTATGGCTGACGACGTCGAGCAGCTGCTTGTGGCTCCAGACATCGCATTCGAGCGGGGCGATGTTGAAGTCGCCGACCAGCAGGGTCGGCTCGGCCAACGTTTCCGACCAGCGGATCATCCGCCCGAGAAAGTCGAGCTTCTGCCCGAACTTCGGGTTGAGCGCGCGATCGGGAATGTCGCCGCCGGCGGGAACATAGACATTTTCGAGCCGGATGCCGCAATCGAGCCGCACCCCGACATGCCGCGCCTCGCCATTATCCTGCCAGTCGTGGCGTCCATTGTCGCGCAACGGCAGCTTCGAGATGATCGCGACGCCGTGGTGCATCGGCTGCCCGTTGATCTCGAAATGCTGATAGCCGAGCTCGCGGAACATGCCGAAGGGGAAAGTGTCGTCGCGGACCTTGGTTTCCTGCAGGCAAAGAATGTCGACCTGCTGTTCCTCAAGGAACTGCCGGACGATATCGATACGCGCGCGAACCGAATTGATATTCCAGGAGGCGATCTTGAGCTTGGCCATGAAGCCGCGATGTAGCGAGAGGGCGGAAGGAAAGGAAGTGGCGCGACATGCCCCATGGGCGGCGACCGAGACCGCCGGGGCGGATATATCCGTTGAACCGTCGGTTGGCCGCCGCTACCCACTCCCCATGACCGCTCATCCCGAACAACAATATCTCGATGCGATGGCGCGCGCCTGGAACGAGGGCGGCGAGCGCGTCGATCGCACCGGCGTGGGCACGCGCGCGCTGTTCGGCGTGACGATGCGGTTCGATCTGTCCGACGGCACGGTGCCGCTGATCACCACCAAGCGGGTGTTCTGGAAAAGCGCGATCAAGGAGCTGATCTGGTTTCTGTCGGGCGACACCAATATCCGTCCGCTGGTCCGCCAGAACGTCCATATCTGGACCGACTGGCCGCTCGACAAATATCGGCGGGCGACCGGCGAGGCGATCGATCGCGACGCCTTCGAGCAACGCATCATCGAAGACCCCGGTTTCGCCGCGCAATGGGGCGATCTGGGGCCGGTCTACGGCAAGCAATGGGTCGATTGGCCGCGCTACGCGCCGGTCGGCGACGGACTGTTCCGGCGCGAGGCGCAGGGCGTCAACCAGATCGCCGAGCTGGTGGAGATGCTGCGCAGCAACCCGGCGTCGCGGCGGCTGATCTTCACCGGCTGGAACGTTCCCGACCTGCCCGACATGGCGCTTCCGCCGTGCCACATGACCTATCAATATCATGTCGCGGACGGCCGTTTGTCGGGCATCCTGTACCAGCGCTCGTGCGATCTCGGGCTCGGTTTCCCGTTCAACATCTTCGAGGCGGCAGTGCTGGTCCGCATGCTCGCGCAGCAGGCCGATCTCGAGCCCGGCGAACTGGTGTGGATGGGCGCGGACACCCATGTCTATTCGAATCACGGCCATCTGGTCGCCGAACAGATCGCGCGCACGCCGCGCGCCTTTCCGAAGCTCGTCTTCACGCGCCGGCCGGCAAGCATTTTCGATTATGCGCTCGAGGATTTCGCGGTCGAGGGCTATGATCCGCACCCGCACATCGCGGCCCCGGTGGCGGTGTAATGCGCGCCGAAATCGTCTTCGTGCTCGCCCGGGGCCAAAATGGCGTGATCGGGCGCGACGGCGGCCTGCCCTGGCGCATTCCGGCCGACCTCAAGCGCTTCAAGGCGCTCACCCAGGGCGCGCCGATGCTGATGGGCCGCAAGACTTTCGATAGCCTGCCCGGCTTGCTGCCCGGCCGCCGCCACCTCGTGCTCACGCGCGATCCGGCGTGGCGCGCCGAGGGCGCCGAGCCGGTCCACAGCGTTACAGAAGCGCTGGCGATCGCCGGCAGCGGCCGGCTGTCGGTGATCGGCGGCGCGGAGATTTACGCACAGCTGCTGCCCCATGCCGACCGGATCGAGCTGACCGAAGTCGAGGACGCTCCCGAGGGCGATACCTTCGTCGCCCCCTTCGATCCGGCGATCTGGACCGAAAGCGCGCGCGAGGAGCATCCGGGACAAGACCGCCACCCGGCCTTCAGCTTCGTCACGCTGCGGCGGCGCTGATTGGGCCGGTCCAGCCTGCGCGTTGCTCATGGGCTATTCCCGCGACGGGCCGGGATGGCCGATTGCGCCACCCTCCGCGACTTCCTATAGCCCGCCCATGGAGCGGCTGACATGCGACCGCCCCGTTCCCGGCCATCTGCGCGGGGGCGTGGTAGCGCTGGGGAATTTCGACGGCTTCCATCGGGGGCATCAGGCGGTCGTCGGCGCGGCGGTCGCCAATGCGCGCGCGACCGGCCGGCCGGTGCTTGTCGCCAGCTTCGATCCGCATCCGGTGCGCTATTTCCACCCGAACACCCCGCCCTTTCGCCTCACCTCGCTCGACCAGCGCGCCGAACTGTTTGCGCAGGCGGGCGCCGACGCGATGCTGGTGTTCAGCTTCAACGATCTGCTCGCCAACGTCTCGGCCGCCGAATTCGTATCGGACTGGCTGATCGGCCGGGCGGGGGCCGCCCATGTCGTTACCGGGCAGGATTTCACCTTCGGCAAGGGCCGTGCGGGCAATGTCGCGGTGCTGGCGCAGCTGGGCGCGGCGCACGGCATGACCGCGCAGGCGATCGCCCCGGTCAGCGACGCCAAGGGGCCGATCTCATCGAGCCGCATCCGCGAGGCGCTGGTCGCCGGCGACCCCGCGGAAGCCACCCGGCTGCTGACCCGCCCCTATCGCATCCAGGGCGATGTCCAGCATGGCGACAAGCTGGGCCGCACGATCGGCTTTCCCACCGCGAACATCGCGATGGACCGCTATCTGCGCCCCCGATACGGCATCTACGCGGTGCGCGGGCTGCTGCCCGACGGGCGGGTGCTCGACGGCGCTGCCAATCTGGGCGTCCGGCCGACCTTCGATCCGCCTAAGGAGCTGCTCGAGGCGCATTTCTTCGATTTCGCCGAAAGCCTCTACGGCCAGTGCATCGAGATCGAGATGATCGCCTATCTCCGCCCCGAAGCCAGGTTCGACGACCTCGACGCGCTGACCGCGCAGATGGCGCTCGACTGCGCCGAGGCCAAGCGGATACTTGCCGGCTATCCGGCCAAGCCCTAGAGCCTCCACCGATTCCGTTCGTGTCGAGCGTAGTCGAGACACGTTTGCGCAACGTCCCTCGACTTCGCTCGGGACGAACGGCTTGATGGACCAGATATTCAGCGATGACCGACGCACCCGACTACCGAGCCACCGTCTTCCTGCCGAAGACCGATTTCCCGATGAAGGCCGGCCTCGCCCAGAAGGAGCCGGCGATCCTCGCGAAATGGGCGGCCGACGACCTCTACGGCCAGCTCCGCAAGGCGCGCGCGGGCAAGCCCCGCTTCATCCTCCACGACGGCCCGCCCTACGCCAATGGCGACATCCATATGGGCCATGCGATGAACAAGGTGCTCAAGGACATCATCGTCCGCAGCCAGTCGCTCGCGGGCAAGGACGCGCCCTATGTGCCCGGCTGGGATTGCCACGGCCTGCCGATCGAGTGGAAGGTCGAGGAAGCCTATCGCGCCAGGAAGCTCAACAAGGACGAGGTCGATCCCGTCCAGTTCCGCGCCGAATGCCGCGCCTATGCCGAGAAATGGGTCGGCGTGCAGAAGGAGCAGTTCCAGCGGCTCGGCGTCCAGGGCGACTGGGACGATCCCTATCTGACGATGAACTTCGAGTCCGAGGCGGCGATCGTCGGCGAGCTTCTGAAGTTCGCCGAGAGCGGCCAGCTCTATCGCGGCGCGAAGCCGGTGATGTGGTCGCCGGTCGAAAAGACCGCGCTCGCCGAGGCCGAGGTCGAATATGAGGACATCGTCTCGACGCAGATCGACGTGGCGTTCGAGATCGTCGAGAGCCCGGTCGCGGAGCTGGTCGGTGCTTATGCGGTGATCTGGACGACGACGCCTTGGACAATCCCGGTGAACCAGGCTTTGGCCTATGGGCCGGAGGTGGAGTACGTTAGGGTTGCCGCTACTTGGGGTTCGGCGGGAGAATATCTCCCTTACGGCGGCTTCTATCTAGTTGCTGAGCCGCTTCTGGCAGCCTTCACCGAGCGGCTGCGAGTGAACGGCAGTTTTGAAGGTCTGCCGCTTGAACGCTTGTCCGTCGATATTTGCGAGCGTTACAAAGGCTCCGACCTCGCCGGCACCATCGCTCGTCACCCGATGCACAAGCTCGGCGGCTTCTTCGCCAGGCCCCGCCCCTTCCTTGCCGGCGACTTTGTCACCACCGACACGGGCACCGGGCTCGTCCACATGGCCCCCGACCATGGCGAGGACGACTTCTTCCTGTGCAAGGCGCACGGCATCGATCCGGTGTTCGCGGTCGAGGGGGATGGCAAGTATCGCGCCGATTGGGCGTGGCTCGGCGGCCAGGGCTCGGTGATCGCGCCGAAGCTCAACGCGCCCGATGGACCGATCTGCAGCGACCTGCGTGAGGCGGGCGGGCTGCTCGCCGCCAGCGCGGACTTCCGGCACAGCTATCCGCACAGCTGGCGCTCCAAGGCCAAGGTGATCTTCCGCTGCACCCCGCAATGGTTCATCCCGATGGACAAGCCGATCGAGGACGGCCTTCATCCGCGCTGCGCCGAGGAGGAGGCGATCCTCAAGGCGCAGGGCAATGGCGCCACGCTCCGCGACGTCGCGCTCGATGCGATCGAGGCGACGCGCTGGGTGCCCGAAAAGGCGCGCAACCGCATCCATGCGATGGTCGCCGGCCGACCCGACTGGGTGATCAGCCGCCAGCGCGCCTGGGGGGTGCCGATCGCGCTCTATGTCCATCGCAAGTCGGGCGACTATCTGCGCGACCCCGCCGTCAATGCCCGCATCGTCGCGGCGTTCGAGGCCGGCGGCGCCGACGCCTGGTTCACCGCGAACCATCAGGATCTGCTCGGCCCCGACTACGCGGCCGCCGATTATGAGCCGGTCAACGACATCCTCGACGTCTGGTTCGACAGCGGCTCGACCCACGCCTTCACGGTCGAGGCGCGCTATGGCGTCGGCACCCGCGCCGACCTTTATCTCGAGGGATCGGACCAGCATCGCGGCTGGTTTCAGTCGTCGCTGCTCGAAAGCTGCGGCACACGCGGCCGCGCGCCCTATGACGCGGTGCTGACCCACGGCTTCGCGCTCGACGGCCAGGGGCGCAAGATGTCCAAGAGCCAGGGCAATGTCGTCGATCCGCTCAAGATCATCAACGAGAGCGGCGCCGACATCCTCCGCTTGTGGGTCGCCTCGACCGACTATTTCGAGGATGTCCGGATCGGCAAGGAGATCCTCGCCGGCACGTCGGATGCCTATCGCAAGCTGCGCAACAGCTTCCGCTACCTGCTCGGCGCGCTCGACGGGTTCAGCGACGCCGAGAAGCTGCCGACGGACGAGATGCCCGAGCTCGAGCGCTATGTGCTCCATCTGCTCGCATCGCTCGACGCGGAGCTGCGCGAGGCCGCCGCGGCGTTCGAGTTCAACCGTTACGCCCGTGCGCTCAGCGACTTCGCGAACAACGACCTGTCCGCCTTCTTCTTCGATATCCGCAAGGACTCGCTCTACTGCGATGCGCCGTCCGAACCCAAGCGCCGCGCCTATCGCACCGTGCTCGACATCCTGTTCCACGCGCTGGTGCGCTATGCGTCGCCGATCCTCTGCTTCACCGCCGAGGAAGTCTGGGGCACACGCTTCCCCGACGCGGGATCGGTGCACCTGTTGACCTGGCCCGAGGTCGACGCGGGCTGGGCGGACGACGATCTGCGCATGCGGTGGGAATTGCTGCGCCGCTATCGCACCCGGCTGACCGGCGAGATCGAGCCGCTGCGCCGCGAGAAGGTGATCGGGTCGAGCCTCGAGGTCGACGTCACCGCGCTCAGCTATGCGCCCGCCGAGGCCGCGCTGCTTCGCGCGGCCGACTTGGCCGAGATCGGCATCGTCGCCAAGGTGGAAATCTGCGACGGCGATGTGGCGGCCGCCGATCTGGCCAACGGCGCCGATCCGATCGCGTTCGAGGTGCAGAAAACCGAATATGAGAAATGCGGCCGCTGCTGGCGCCACCTGCCCGAGGTCAAGCGCGACGGCGGCCTGTGCGCCCGCTGCGACACGGTGGTGCATGGCTGACCCAGCCCGCACGAGCCACCGACCGCTCGGCTATGGCGTCGCCGCGCTGATCTTCGTCGCCGATCAGCTGTCGAAATGGCTGATCATGGGCGCGATCGACCTGCCTCGGCGCGGGCTGATCGAGATCACCGGCTTCTTCAATCTGCGCTGGGTCGAGAATTACGGCGTGTCGATGGGCTTCCTCGTTGCGGGGTCGAACCAGGAGCGCTGGATCCTTGTCGCGGTCACCGGGCTCATCGCCGGGGGCGTCTGCCTGTGGATCTGGCGCGAAAAGGCAAGGATCGATGCGGCGGCGCTCGGCTTGGTGCTCGGCGGAGCCGTCGGCAACATCACCGATCGGTCGCGGTTCGGCTATGTCGCCGACTTCCTCGATCTGCATATCGGCGACTGGCATCCTTTTTTGGTCTTCAATGTCGCGGACGCCGCGATTACGATTGGTGTATTGCTTCTGGTCGTGCGCGCCCTCCTGGCGCGTGAGCCAAAGGTTCCTGCGGAGAATATCGATGCGGTCTAAGTTGCTTCCCGGTTCGGCGCTGGTCGCCATGGCGCTGCTCGCTGGCTGCAGCAGCCGCGGGGATCGCCCGGGTGTGATGGCGGGCCGCTCCAGCCTCGACGCCTTCGCGGTGTCGAAGCGCGCGCCGCTCACCATTCCGCCCGATTTCACGCTGATCCCGCCCAAGCCCGGCGCGCCGCGCCCTCAGGAGGCCGATTCGAGCCAGCAGGCGCTGTCGGCGATGTTCGCGGGCACCCAGCCGCCCAAGAGCCAGACCGAAAAGGACATCATCGGGCTGACCCGGACGACGCCCGAGCCCGGCATCCGGTCCTCGGTCGCCGAAAATCGCCAGGTGATGGTCGACAAGGGCCCGACCACCCGCACCATCCTCGCCGCCGCCGCGACCAACGGCGCGGACGCCAGCGTTTCGCTCGGCAACTGACGGGCCGGTGCCTCCCGCGACCCCGGCCTTCGCCGGGGTGACGTCCGGCTGGGCACGTCATGCTTGAGCTGATCCGCCGCCGGCTGCTCACCGCGCTGCCGACGCTTGCGGCGGTGGTGATCCTGTCCTTCCTCCTGATGCGGTTCGCGCCCGGTGGGCCGTTCGATGGAGAGCGCCCGCTCGATCCGGACACCCGCGCCGCGCTGATGACCGCTTACGGGCTTGATCGCCCGCTATCCGAGCAGATCGGCCGCTATGCGTGGCGGCTCGCGCATGGCGATTTCGGCCCGTCGCTCGTCTATCGCGACTTCAGCGTCACCGATCTGATCGCGCGCGGCCTGCCGATCTCGCTGACGATCGGCGGCCTCGCCCTTCTGCTGGCGCTCGCGCTGGGCCTCGCCGCAGGCCTGACCGCGGCGGCGCGCGCCGGAGGCCGTAGCGATCGCGCGCTGATGCTGGGCGCGACCCTCCTTACCGCCTTGCCGAGCTTTGTCGTCGGGCCATTGCTGGCGCTGGTCTTCGGGCTGTGGGCCGGCTGGCTTCCGGTGTCGGGCTGGGGCGACGGCGACGCGCCGCACCTGGTGCTGCCGGTGGTGGCGCTCGCGCTGCCGGCGGCCGGCGCCATCGCCAAACTCGCGCGCGCGGGCCTCGCCGAGACATTGGGGCAGGACCATATCCGCATGGCGCGCGCGCGCGGATTGAGCCGGCGGCGCATCATGATCGTCCATGCGCTGCGCCCCGCGCTCGTCCCGGTCGTCTCCTATCTGGGGCCGGCGGCGGCCGGGCTGCTCACCGGCGCGGTCGTGATCGAGACGGTGTTCGCGCTGCCGGGGCTCGGCCGCTATTTCGTGCAGGGCGCGCTCAACCGCGACTATCCGCTCGTGCTCGCTGTGGTCACGCTCTATGCCGCGCTGATCATCCTGTTCAACCTGCTCGCCGATCTCGCTTATGGCTGGCTCGATCCGAGAGCGCGGCGATGAGGGGGCCGCTGATCCTGATCGCGCTGATCGCCGCGGCGGCGGCGCTGGGTCCGCTCGCGATCGAGTGGCGCTACGACATGATCGATTGGAACGCGGTGCGCGCGCCGCCGCTGACTGCGGGGCACCTGATGGGCACCGACGGCGTCGGGCGCGACCTGCTCGCGCGGACGCTGATGGGAACACGGGTGACGCTGGGCGTCGCGGCAGCGGCCGCGCTGGTGTCGCTGATCGTCGGCGTCGCGTGGGGCGCGATCGCCGGATGGTGCGGCGGGCGGATCGACGAGGCGATGATGCGGATCGTCGACGCGCTTTACGCGCTGCCCTTCATGTTCGTCGTGATCCTGCTGATGGTGGTGTTCGGCCGGTCGATCCTACTCGTGTTTCTCGGCATCGGCGCAGTCGAATGGCTGACGATGGCGCGCGTCGTGCGCGGACAGATGCTGACGCTCCGGCAGCGCCCGTTCGTTACCGCGGCCGAGGCTGCCGGAGCGCGGCCGGCGGGGATTATCGCCCGACACATGCTGCCCAATCTCGCGGGCGTCGCGATCGCCTATCTGCTGCTGACGATCCCGCAGGTCGTGATGATCGAAAGCTTCCTGAGCTTTCTCGGCCTGGGCGTGCAGGAGCCGATGACCTCGCTCGGCATCCTGCTCAAGGACGGCGCCGACGACATGGACATCGCGCCGCATGCACTGCTGCTGCCGGGTGCGATGCTGGTCGCGATCCTGCTCTGCGTCGCCGGCGCGGGCGAGAAGCTGCGCGACCGGTTCACGCTGTGACGCTGTTCGCGGCCGAAGGGCTGTCCATCGCGATCGGTGGACGGCGCATCGTCGATGAGATCGGCTTCACGATCGAGGCGGGCCGCTCGCTGGCGCTGGTCGGCGCGTCGGGTTCGGGCAAGAGCCAGACCTGCCTTGCGCCCTTCGGCCTTTCCCCGGCGCGCGTGGAAGGCAGCTGCCGGCTGGCGGACGTCGAGCTGGTCGGCGCGGGCGAGAAGCGGCTGAGCGCGGTACGGGGCCGCGAGGTCGGCTTCGTTTTTCAACAGCCGTTGACCGCACTGACCCCGCATATGACGATCGGCGCGCAGCTGCGCGAAGCCTGGACCCAGGCGGGCGCCGCGCGGCCCTCGCGCGCGCAGATGATCGCCGCGCTCGACCAGGCCGGTCTCGATCGCGCCGAAGAGCGGCTCGACCAATATCCGCATCGCCTGTCGGGCGGGCAGCGGCAGCGCGCGCTGATCGCGATGGCGATCGCGCACCGCCCGCGGCTGCTCATTGCCGACGAGCCCACTACTGCGCTCGACGCAATGCTCCGCGCCGAGATCATGGCGCTGCTCGCGCGCCTGTGCGTCGAACATGGGATGGCGCTGCTGCTGGTCAGCCACGACTTGGCCGCGATCGCAGACCATGTCGATGCGGTGGCGGTGCTGCATGAAGGCCGGATTGTCGAGACCGGCCCGGCCGCGACGGTGCTGCGGGCGCCCGCCAGCGACTATGCCCGGGCGCTGATCGCGGCGAGCCCGCGGCTCGATGGGCCGCCGCCGGCGCTCGGGCCGGTCGGGGCTCCGCTGATCGAGGCGCGCAAGGTCGCGGTTGCCTTTCCCCGCCCCGGCGGGCGGCGCGGGAAGCTTGCCGCGGTCCGCGACGCCGCGCTCGTGGTCGCCGAGGGAGAAGCGGTGGCGATCGTCGGCGGCTCGGGCTCGGGCAAGTCCACGCTGGCGCGCGCCATCGCCCGGCTGGGACCGATCGACGCCGGCGAAGTCGAATGGCGCGGCGAGGCCATGCCGCTGCGGCGCACGATGCGGCCGCGCGATCGGGCGCGGCTCCAACCGGTCTTCCAGGATCCCGTCGCGAGCCTCGATCCGCTGTGGCTCGTTCGCGACATCGTCGCCGAGCCGCTGCGTCACCTGCGCCCCGATCTCGGTCGCGCCGCGGTCGCCGAACGGGTGGCGGCGATGCTCGCCGAGGTCGGGCTCGATCCCGCGCTCGCCGACCGCAAACCGTCGAACCTGTCGGGCGGGCAAGCCCAGCGCGTCGCGATCGCCCGTGCGCTCGCCCCCGATCCTGCGCTGCTGCTGCTCGACGAAGCGACCTCGGCGCTCGACGTGCTGGTCGCGGGGACCATTCTCGACCTGCTCGGCGAGCTGCAGCGGCGGCGCGGCCTCGCGATCCTGATGATCACCCACGACTTGGCGGTGGCGCGGCGGCTATGCCACCGCGTCCTGGTGATGCAGGACGGATCGATCGTCGAGGAAGGGCCGACCGAGCAGCTGATCGCCGCGCCGCGCCATCCGGTTACGCAAAGGCTGGTCGCGGCCAGCCGATAGGCCGTGCCTCAAGGATCGCCGTCCCGGAAGGCCGGTCGTCGGCGTCCCCTCACAGTCGCTCCATCGAAAAAGGGGCCGCGGCTTCGCCGCGACCCCTCTCACATGCGTGGTAAAACGCGGCTTAGAAGGCGAAGGTGACCGCGCCGACGACGCCGGCCTTCGCCTGATCACGGCCATTGTGGCCGTACACGCTGTAGAACTTCTTGATGTCGGTATCGACATAGCTGACCGAGAAGGTCGCCTTACCGATGGTGTAGCTCGCGCCGACATTCCAATCGAGATAGCCCTTCTGGCCGAGCGTGAGATAGCTGCGGCCGTGGCTATAGCCGAGATGGCCGAGCAGGCTGAACCCGGTGTCGGGGATCGCGCCGCTGAGCTCGCCATAGACGTAGAGATTGTCGTCCTTGCTGTGGGCGAACGCGATCGCCTTCTGCTTGAAGGCGTAGGCGAAGCCGCCCTTGGCGGTGACCGGGCCGACGGTGTACTTGACCGAACCATAGGGTTCGAGGAAGTCGCTGTTCACGCCGCTATCGGCGTTCGGATAGACATAGTAGAGAACGCCGCCGTCGAGCGTGAAGCCCGAAACCGTCGTGGAGTAGCCCGCGATCAGGTCGAGCTCGGCGTTGGCGCCCGGATAGACCGTGTCAGAAGCGATTGCCGACGACCAGAAGCTGACATAGGCGCCCGATGCATGCGTCAGCGTCGCACTGGCCTGCGGGACGATACGCTTGTCGCTCTGCGAGATGCCGCGGAAGCGATATTCGCTGACAAGAGCGGCGGTGCCGCTCAGCGTGAATTCCTTGGTGTCGTCCTGCGCCAGGGCAGGTGCGGCCGAAGCGACCAGCGCAAGGGCCGAGAGACCGATCATGGATGCGCGCATAGGTAATCCCCTTAAATAATCTTCGATCCGTTCCCCTGCGTCGCCAGCGCCAGACTTCATTTCCCCGATCGACGGGTCGAGCCAGCTGCGGTGCGAAGCCGATGTTTTGTGCAGCACGATCTTGCGCCGCACAACGTCAATCGATGCAAAGTGCGCAACTTGGCCGGCAGTGTTGCGGTATCGCAACACATCCGCCGCAACCCGCCGGCGAAAATCTCAGCGCTCTGCTTGGCTGGAATTGACTGATTATTAAGCATTTCCTGCCACACAATGCAGCTTGTTCAAGCCGCGTCATGGGTGAGTGCCATGTTTGATCGCCGTATCCTCACCGCCGATGCCACCCCGCTCGCACTCGAAGATCATCTCGCGCCAATCCAATCGATGCTCGCGATGCTGGGCGAGTTCGCAGTTGCGAATGCGCCGCACGGGGACGCGCAAGCCCCCGTTGGGGGCGGCTCGCTCGCCGCGCGCTATGCCGCAGCGAGCCCGATCGTCCGCCGCCGTTTCGATGCGATCCTGCGCGAGGCGGAGACGATCGGCGCGGTCGGCCTGAAGCTGGTCGCCGCGCGCGCCGGGGGCGCCGATCCGGCCACCATCGCCGCCGCCCGTTTTTTAGGCAGATCGATCGAAAATGCGTTCCGGCGGCTTGAGAAGCTGGTGCCGGCGCATAGCTGCTGAGCGCAGCTCCTCTCCCGTCCTTCCGCCGCCCAGCACGGAAAATATCCCGAAGGTAAGTCGGTTCATGTGCGATTCAGCCGCGCGTCGCAGCGAATCGCGCCAGGCCTTTGGCGAGATCGGCGATCAGGTCGTCGGGATCCTCCAGGCCGATATGCAGCCGGACGACTGGCCCTTCCTCCTCCCAGTGCGTCGCGGTGCGGAGCCGAGCCGGATCGACAGGCAAGGCGAGGCTTTCATAACCGCCCCACGAAAAACCGATTCCGAACAGCGACAGCCCGTCGATCAACGCCGCGCGGGCGGCATCGTCGCCACCATCGAGGATGATGCTGAACAGCCCCGACGCGCCCGAAAAATCGCGCTGCCACAGCGCATGACCGGGACAGCCGGGCAGCGCGGGATGGAGCACCCGCGCCACCTGCGGCTGTTCGCCGAGCCATCGCGCGACCGTCATCGCCCCCTCCTGGTGCTGGCGCAGCCGGACGCCGAGCGTCCGCAGCCCTCGCGCGGCCAGATAGGCGTCATCGGGGCTGACGCATTGGCCGAGCGAGAGGCTCGCGCGCCGCAGGGATTCGAAATGGCCGGGGCCGGCGGTCGCCGCTCCCAGCATCACGTCCGAATGGCCGACGACATATTTGGTGCAGGCGAGGATGCTGATGTCGACGCCATGCGCGATGGCAGGAAAGAACAGCGGCGTCGCCCAGCTGTTGTCGAGGATCGTCGCGATCCCGCGCGCGCGCGCCACCGCCACGATCGCCGGCACGTCCTGCACCTCGAAGGTCAGGCTGCCGGGGCTCTCCAAGAAGATCGCGCGCGTCCGCTCGCCGATGCACTCGGCGATGCCCCCGCCGATCAGCGGATCATAATAGCGCGTCACGATGCCCATCCGCTTGAGCAGGCCGTTACAGACCGCGCGCGTCGGCTCATAGGCGCTGTCGACCATCAGCAGTTCGTCGCCGGGGGAAAGCATCGCGAGCAGCACCGCGCCGATCGCCGCCACGCCGGAGGGATAGAGCATGGTGCCTTCGGCGCCCGGCTCCAGCTCGGTCAGCGCGTCGGCCAGCGACCATTGGGTGGGCGTGCCGCGGCGGCCATAATAGAGCCCGTCATCGGGACGGCAGACCGCCGCGCGCAGATCGGCGACGCTGTCGAACAGGATCGTCGAGGCGCGCCAGACGGGGGGATTGACGACCCCCCGGCCGGCCGGCTTGCCCCGGCCGGCGGTGACCAGCCGGGTCGCGGATTTCAGGCGGCTGCGGTCTTCATCTTGCACGCACCACCGATCTCCTTTTCGGTGTCCGGGCGCAAGCCCCACTCGCTCCACGATCCATCATAAAGCGCGATATCCTCGCGCCCCAGCAGCGCCGCGCCGAACAGCAGCACCGATGCGGTGATCCCCGATCCGCAGGTCGCCACCAGCGGGCGGCCCGGATCGACCCCCGCCGCATCGAACGCGGCCCGGATCTCGTCCTTGCTCTTGAAGCTGCCGTCGTCATTCAGCAGCCGGTCGAAGGGTAGATTCTTGGAGCCGGGGATATGGCCGAGCGCGAGCCCGCGCGGATCGGCTTCCTCGCCCGAGAATCGGGCCGCCGAGCGCGCATCGACCACCTCTTCGGCCCCGCTCGCGACAATCGCCCGCATCTGATCGAGGCTGCGCACGGCGGCGGGGTCGCGCCACACGGTAAAATGCCGGTGGCGAAGCTTGACCTTGCCCTGTTCGAGCGGACGCCCCTCGGCGGTCCATTTCGGCAGGCCGCCGTCGAGGATCGCCACCTGATTCGCGCCGAACATGCGGAACATGAACCAGGCGCGCGCGGCCGTGCGGTGCGGGCTGTTGTCGTACAGGACGATCCGGCTGCCGTCGCCGAGGCCTAGCGACTGCATGCGGCTGGCGAATTTCTCCGCAGGCGGCAGCATCGAAGGCAGTTCGGAGCTGTCGTCCTTCAGGTTTCCCAGATCGAGGAACACAGCCCCCGGAATATGGCCGGCTTCATAATCCGCAAGCGGATCGCGAGCGGGATCGAGCGCGAAATAGGTCGCGTCGACCACACGGAGATCGTTCGCGCCGAGTTCGCCCGCGAGCCATTCGGTGGAAACCAGCATGTCCATTTTAACCTCCTGTAACAGGCGCACGCCAACATCGCGCCACTATGGCAGCGAATCAATACCTGGGGAGGTGAGCTATCCTTAGCCCAAAGGCTTTTCCTGTGCAAGGAAGTTACGAAAAAAGGATAGAGAATGGAATTATCGTACAGAGTGGCGCACGCCCGTCGGCTCGTCTAAGAGCCGGACATGACGACGCTTCACCTCGGCAAGACCAGCAGCCTGCCCGCCTCTCCTGAACAGGCGGTGCTCGACTATGTTCCCAATCCGCGCCCCGGCGCGCTCTATCTGGTCCGGTTCGCCGCGCCCGAGTTCACCTCGCTCTGCCCGGTGACCGGCCAGCCCGACTTCGCGCATCTCGTGGTCGACTATGCCCCCGGCGAGACGATCGTCGAATCGAAATCGCTCAAGCTGTTCCTCGGCTCGTTCCGCAACCACGCCGCCTTCCACGAGGATTGCACCGTCGGTATCGGCGAGCGGCTCGTCGCTGAGATGCAGCCGCGCTGGCTGCGGATCGGGGGTTATTGGTATCCCCGCGGCGGCATTCCGATCGACGTCTTCTGGCAGACCGGCGCCGCGCCGGAGGGCCTGTGGGTGCCCGAGCAGGGCGTGCCCGGCTATCGCGGCCGGGGATGAGTTGACCGCGCCGGACGGGCACGGCGTCGCCTTCGGCGAAGCGCTGCGCGCCTGGGCGCGGATCGCCTTGCTCAGCTTCGGCGGCCCTGCCGGCCAGATCGCGCTGATGCACCATATCCTCGTCGAGGAAAAGAAGTGGATCGGCGAGGAGCGTTTTCTCCACGCGCTCAATTTCTGCATGATGCTGCCGGGACCCGAGGCGCAGCAACTCGCCATCTATATCGGCTGGCTGCTCCACCGCGTCAAAGGCGGGCTCGTCGCGGGCGTCCTGTTCGTGCTGCCGGGCGTGGTCGCGATCATGGCGCTGTCGTGGCTCTATGTCCTTGCCGCCGCGGCCCCGCCGGTGACCGCGCTGCTGTTCGGCATCAAGGCGGCGGTGGTCGCGATCGTCTTTCAGGCGGTCGTGCGGATCGGACGCCGGTCGCTGATCAACCGCGCGCGGCTCGGCGTGGCGGCGCTCGCCTTTCTCGCGCTCTTCCTGTTCAAGCTGCCCTTTCCGCTGATCATCCTGGCCGCGGGGGCCGGCGGCTGGCTCGCGCAGAAATCAGGCTCGCCGGTCTTCTTGAGCGGCGGCGGCCATGGGTCGTCGGGTGCGCCGACGCTGCGCGACATCGACAGCGCGCTGGGCGCCGACATGCCCGCGCACGCGCGGCAGGGCTTCGCGCGCCTCGTTTGGCTCGCGGCGATCCTGCTGACGCTGTGGGTAGCCCCGGTCGTCGCGCTGGTGCTGCTTGCGCCGCCGGACAGCGCCTTCGCGCCGATCGCGATGTTCTTCTCGAAGATGGCGATGCTGACCTTCGGCGGCGCCTATGCGGTGCTCGCCTGGGTCGGGCAGGCGGCGGTCGAGCATTATCGCTGGATCACGCCGGGCGAGATGCTCGATGGCTTGGGCCTGGCAGAAAGCACCCCCGGACCGCTGATCATCGTCACCCAATATGTGGGCTTTCTCGCCGCCTATCGCCACCCTGGCGGGCTCGATCCGCTCGTCGCAGGCACGCTCGGCGGCCTGCTCACCACGTGGGTGACCTTCGTGCCATGCTTCCTGTGGATATTCCTCGGTGCACCCTTCGTCGAACGGCTGCGCGGCCATCGCGCGCTCGCGTCGGCGCTCGCGGCGATCGGCGCGGCGGTGGTCGGCGTGATCCTCAACCTCGCCTGCTGGTTCGCGCTGCATTACTGGTTCGCGCAGGTCGGGGAGATCTCGTACGGCCCGCTGCGCCTGCCGTGGCCTGATCCAAGCTCGCTCGACTGGGCGGCGCTGATCCTGTCCGCAGCGGCGCTGATCGCGGCGATGCGCTTGCGCGCCGGCCTATTCGGGCTGCTGGCCGGCTGCGCCGTCGCGGGGCTGGCCTGGCGCTAGGCTATCACGGGCTGAAGAGCGGCTTCGCGCATCTGGCGGAAGCGCGAACGCGACATAGGCCGATCCTTGCGGCCCGCGCGGATTCTTGGCGCCGCTGGTGGCGATCACGACATATTGGCGGCCCTTGGCCATATATGTGGCGGGGGTCGCGTTGCCGGCATAGGGCAGTTCACCTTCCCAAAGGAGCTTGCCGGTCTTCGCCTCGAACGCGCGGATCTTGCTGTCGTAGACCGTCGCAGCGATCAATATGATCCCGCCGGCAGTGACGATCGGGCCGCCGTAATTTTCGGTGCCCGTGTCCCGAAGCCCCTGCTTCACGAGCGCCGGATATTCGCCGAGCGGGCGCCGCCACAGATATTTGCCGGTGTTCAGGTCGATCGCGCTCAGCGTGCCCCATGGCGGCCTCACCGCGGGATATCCGTCGGGATCGACGAACTTGCGGTAGCCGGTGAAGAGGTAGGCGGATCGCGGGCTCGCGCCGGTTACAAGCTCGCGCGCGCTTGCTGGCGGGAGCTCGCTCCCCGTGCGGGCGAAGCCGACGAGCGCGTCCAGGGCGGGGCCGTTCAGATCGGCGAAAGCCGGCATCCGGCCCCGCCCCGTGCGAATGATCTGGGCGACCTCTTTGGCTGTCATCCGCGCATCCAGTCCGGTGAGCGCGGGGAATTGGGGCGGCGAGCCGGTGCGATCCTCGCCATGGCAGGCGGAGCACCGGGCGAGATAGGCATTCGCTCCGGGTCCGGTCGCCCCGGGCGCGCCGCGGGCGCGCAGACCCCCGGTCCAGGCCAGATCGTTCGCGTTGATGTAGAATATGCCGGTGCGCGGATCCACCGCCTGGCCGCCCCACTCGGCGCCGCCGTCGAACCCCGGAAAGACGATGGTCTGCGCACCGATGCTGTAGGGCGTGAACAGGCCACCGCCGCGCAGCTTGCGAAAAGCCTCCACCGCCCAGGCATGCGCCTCGGGCGTACGCGTCGTCAGCAGGTCTTCGGTAAGCTTTTGCCGCGCGAATGGTTCGGGCGCGAGCGCAACAGGTTGGGTAGGCCAGGCAGCTTCGCCGGGGACGTCGCTCGCCGGGAACGGCCGCTCCTCGATCGGGAACAGCGATTTGCCGGTTCGCCGTTCGAACAGGAAGACGAAACCCTGTTTGGTCGCCTGGGCGACAGCGTCGATCTTGCGGCCGCCTCGCCGGATCACCAGCAATACGGGTGGCGATGGGAAGTCCCGGTCCCAGAGGTCGTGGTGCACCCCCTGAAAATGCCAGAGCCGCTTGCCGGTCGCCGCATCCAGCGCCAGCAGCGTGTTTGAGAAGAGGTTCGCGCCCTTGCGGTCCGCGCCATACATGTCGTCGACCGCCGATCCGGTTGGCGCGAAGACGATTCCGTTCTTCTGGTCAACGACCATGCCCGCCCAGTTGTTGGCGCCGCCCGCGCTCCGCCAGGCATCCGGGGGCCAGCTGTCGTGGCCCGGCTCGCCCGGTTGGGGAATCGTGCGAAAGGTCCAGCGCAGCTTGCCGCTGCGAACGTCATAGGCGCGAAGCCAGCCCGGCGCCGCCGGCGGCGACTCCGCCGTCCGGAAACCGACTATGATCAGGTCCTTGTAGATGACGCCGGGAGACGTGAGATAGGTGAGATTCTTGGTGAAGTCGTTGCCGAGTTCCTTGCGCAGGTCGACAAAGCCGCTCTCGCCGAAGCCTGTAACAGGCCGGCCGGTTGCAGGATCGAGGGCGTAAAGCCTGTCCATCACACCGGCGAAGATGCGCCGTTCGGCGCCGTCGGACCAATATGTGAGGCCCCGCGCCGGCTGGCTGCCGATGATGCCCGAGTCGAACGTCCACAGCGGCTTGCCCGTCGCACCGTCGGCCGCGAACACCTGCTGCCGGACGGTATAGGCATAGAGGACGCCGTCGATCACCAGCGGCGTGGTCTGCAGTCCTCCACTGGGGCCGTCGATCCGCCACGCCGGTCGGAGCGTGCCGACATTGCCGGCGTTGATCTGCGCCAGCGGCGAATAGCGGTCGCCATTGTGGTCGCCGCCATAAACCGGCCAGTTTGCGGCGGCCATGGGCGCGGCCGGGTAGGCTTTCCTTCCCGCGCCGACGCCGGCGAAGCCCAGCAGGATGGCGGCAGTCAGGCATATCGTCTTGCGGTTCATGGACCACGGTCCTGCTGTTTCAACTGGCGCGGGCTTGTTTCGCGGCGGAACCCTAGATCAGTTTGATCTCCCTGAGCCGCTCCAGCAGATAATCGTTCGCGGTGATCGGATCGGGAAAGCGGTTCGGCCGATCCGCGGAGATCGTCTGCGGCAAGGTCTCGATCAGATAATCGGGCCGGAAATGGAGAAAGAAGGGCATCGAATGGCGCGCGAAGCCGCGCCGCTCGGGCGGGGGGTTCATCACGCGGTGGCTGGTCGACCGCAGCCGGCCGTTGGTCAGCCGCTGGAGCATGTCGCCGATGTTCACCACCATCTCGCCCTCGGCGATGTCGACCGCGAGCCAGCGTCCGTCACGGTCGAGCAGCTGCAGCCCACCCTCCTCGGCGCCGAGCAGCAAGGTGATCGCATTGATATCCTCGTGCGCGCCGGCGCGGATGCCCGGAGCGTCGGGGCCGATCGGTGGATAATGGAGCAGGCGCAGGATCGAATTGCCATCGCGCACCGCATCGTCGAAGAAATGCGGGTCGAGGCCGAGATAGCGGGCGATCGCCGACAGGATGCGCAGGCCCGCCACTTCGAACGCGTCGAACAAGGCGAGGCAGGTTGACCGGAACCCTTCGATCTCCGCCGGCCAGACATTGGAGGGCATGTCGCCCGCGAAGCGATGCCCCGCGGGCAGTTCGCGTCCGATATGCCAGAACTCCTTGAGATCGGCCTCGGTCGCGTCCTTGGCGGTCTCGACACGGAACGGTGTATAACCGCGCTGCCCCGCTCCGCCTTCGACCAGATAGCGCCGCTTGGCCGCTTCGGGCAGCGCGAAGAAGGCCTTTGCCGCGGCTTCGGCACGCGCGATCAGCGCGGCGGGGATGCCGTGATCGGCGACCACCGCGAAACCGAAGCGTTCGAAGGCGCGCCCGATCGCAGCGGCGAAACCCTCGGGATCGTCGTCGGAGATCGCAAGCGAGATGCTGGGAACGGACGCGAGCTCGGCGATTTGGATCATCGGCGCAGTATAGTGATCCTCCCGCCCGGCGTCGACGCCGAGTCATCCACAACTTTCTCCGCGGGCCCGCTTGAACCGCGCCGCCCCGATCCGCCAAGAAGCGGCGTGACCGCACGAATCGACATTGGCACCAGCGGCCCGGGCCAATCGGTCCATTTCGACATCGAGGAGCTGCTCGCCACCCGCTTGCTCGTCCAGGGCAATTCGGGCTCGGGCAAGTCGCATCTCCTGCGCCGGCTGCTCGAAGGCTCCGCCAACGTCGTGCAGCAGGTGGTGATCGACCCCGAGGGCGATTTCGTGACGCTCGCCGATCGTTTCGGGCACGTCGCGATCCAGGCCGCGGACCATAGCGAGGCCGAAATGACTCGGATCGCGGCGCGCATTCGCGAGCACCGCGTCTCGGTGGTGCTCGCGCTCGACGAGCTCGAGATCGAGGCTCAGATGCGTTGCGCCGCGACCTTCCTGTCGGGGCTGTTCGATGCCCCGCGCGACCATTGGTATCCCGCGCTCGTCGTCGTCGACGAGGCCCAGCTGTTCGCCCCCGCTGCCGCCGGCGAAGTGTCCGACGATGCGCGCCGCGCCTCGCTCGGCGCGATGACCAACCTCATGTGCCGCGGCCGCAAGCGCGGCCTGGCCGGGGTAATCGCGACCCAGCGGCTCGCCAAGCTCGCCAAGAATGTCGCCGCCGAAGCATCCAATTTCATGATGGGTCGCACTTTCCTCGATATCGACATGGCCCGCGCGGCGGACCTGCTCGGGATGGAGCGCCGCCAGGCCGAGCAGATCCGCGACCTGCCGCGCGGCCAGTTCCTCGCACTCGGCCCAGCGGTTTCACGCCGCCCGATCGCGGTGACGGTCGGCGCGGTCGAGACATCGGCGCGCAGCGGCAGCCCCAAGCTGGTGCCGCTGCCGAGCGCAGCCGCGCCCGAGGATCTACAGGGGCTGCTGTTCGCACCTGGCGCCGATGCTCCGCCGCTGCCGCTGCCGGCCCCGCGCGCGGCGCCGTCCAGCAGCGACGACCTGCTCCGCATAATCAGCCGCTCGGGCCCGGTCCTGTCGCCAGCGCCCGGCGCAAGCGCCAGCCCCGCGATGCCCGATGAGGAACGCGAGGAGGTGATCGAGCAGGTGCTGCAGGAGATCGTCGCCGATCCCGACGCGACCTATCGCGCCCCCCCGGTTCTGTTCCAGGATTTCGGCGTCCGCTGCCGCATGCGCCGGCTGCCCGACAGCGGGCTCGACCTCGCGGGGTTTCGGCGGCGGCTCGCGATGGCCCGCGCCGGCCTGTTCGGTGAACTCGACGAAGGCTGGCTCGACGCGATGGCGCTGGGCGCTTCGCTGCCCGACGACATGCTTGCGCCGTTCCTGCTGGTCGCCCGCGCCGCGCGCGACGGATGCGAAGCCCCCAGCGACGCGATGCTCGCGCAGGTGTATGGCACGCACTCGCTCGGCCGCGTGCGCCGACTGATCGCCTATATGGAGGAACAGGGCATCTTCGTGCTGCGCACCGACCTGTCGGGCAAGCGCTCGATCACCATCCCCCGCCTCGGCTGGACCACCACGGCGGCGCTGCCCGAAGCGGCCGAATAGCGCCGACGGCCTCCGTTTCGGACAAGATCGCCCTCCACTTTGCGCTTTTTTCAGTTAGGCTTGAAACTGGGCAAATGGGGGAAGGCGATGATCCTGCGACGTCTGTTTCACGCGGCAACCCTGGTTGCGGCGATATGCTGCTCGATCGGCCCCGCCATGGCCGCTCCGGATCTGGAGATCTACGGCCGGCTGCCCGGCTTCGAGATGGCGGCGATCTCGCCTTCGGGCGATCGCATCGCAATCGTCGGCATCGTCGGAAACGAACGGAGCCTCCTCGTTACCGATCGATCGGGGAAACTTATCACCCGCGCGCCGCTGGGCGACGCCAAGATTCGCGGCGTCGACTGGGCCGGGGAGAACAGGCTGCTGCTGAAGGCAGGGAAGACCGTCCCGCTGGGCGTCGGCTTCACCGCAGACAAGACCGAATTGTCCGGCATGATCGTCATTCCGCTGGATGGCGGCAAGCCCTGGTCGATCTTCGACGGAATAAGGACCGTCACCGGCGGCATCAGGGGATATTATGGCGCGGTGGAGCGCGACGGCCGCTGGTACGGCTATTTTGGCGGCATCACCATGCAGACAGGGCTCGCCGGCCCTTATATCACCACCGGCAAGGCCGATCTTTACCGGGTCGATCTCGATAACGGCAAGGCGCTGCTGATCGCCCGGCATATCGACGCCGGCTTGCGCGACTGGATCGTGGCGCCGGACGGAACAGTCGCCGCCACGCTCGACTTCATGTCGAGCAGCGGAAGCTGGGAAATCCACAATGCAGACCATAAGCTGATCGCCTCAGGACGGGCGCGCACCGGTGACATCGATCTGATCGGCCTCGGCCCGACGCCCGGCAGCATCCTATATTCCACCAGCGACGAGGACGGCCATAGCAGGCTGCTCGCGCTGCCGCTCAGCGGCGGCGCTGCGAGCGAAATCCTCGCCGATCAGCCGGTCAACAGCTACCATATCCACCCGCGCGGCCGCCAGTTGATCGGCTATGTCCGCGAAGGCGACATCCCCGAGGACCACTTCTTCGATCGCTCTCTCGACAAGAAGATGGCCGCCGTGCGTCGAGCCTTTCCGGGCGTGTCGGTGAGCCTCGTCGACGCGAACGACGCCTTCGATCGCCTGATCGTCCGCACCAGCGGCCCGGGAGATCCGCAAAGCTGGTGGACCGTCGATATCAAGAGCGGCACCGCCAGTCCGCTGGGGGCAAGTTATACATTGGCGTCGGCCAGTGTCGGCCCGATGCGGATGGTGCGTTACAAGGCCGCCGACGGCCTGGACATCGCCGGCGTCCTGACCCTCCCGCCGGACCGGCCGGCCAAGAATCTTCCGGTCATCGTCCTGCCCCACGGGGGACCCGGCGCGCGTGACTATCCGGTGTTCGACTGGTGGGCGCAGGCGTTCGCATCGCGCGGCTATGCCGTACTCCAGCCGAATTTTCGCGGCTCAACGGGTTTGAGCACCGACTTCGAGCGGGCCGGGCACGGCGAATGGGGTCGCAAGATGCAGAGCGATATTTCGGACGGTCTCGCCGCCATCGTGCGCGAGGGGATCGTCGATGCCAAACGCGCCTGCATCGTCGGGGCAAGCTATGGCGGCTATGCCGCACTCGTGGGCGTCACGCTGCAGCAGGGTCTGTACCGATGCGCCGCCGCGGTCGCCGGCGTGGCCGATGTTTACCGGATGTCGACGACCGAGGCGCGCGAAAGCGATTGGGATCCCACCGTGATCCGATTTCTCCGCGAGCAGATCGGCTCGGGCCGCGACCTGAAACAGATTTCGCCGATCAGCTTCGCCGGCCGTGCCGACGCGCCCATCCTGCTGGTCCACGGCGTCGAGGATGTCGTGGTGCCGTTTGAACAGAGCCAAGCCATGGCGGCCGCGCTCAACCGGGCGGGCAAACCGGTCGAACTGGTGAAGCTTGTCGGTGAAGATCATTGGCTGTCGCGCAGCGAAACTCGCCTGGCGATGCTCAAAGCGGTGATGGCGTTCGTAGAACGGCATAACCCGCCCGACGCTGCGCCCGCGCCGCCGCATGATCAGGCACTTGCGGCCGGCGGCCAACCCGCTCGACCGCATTGATCACGCGGTGTCGGGCACCTCGATATGATCGCAAGCCAGGCCGTCGCGATAACGTGCGACAGCGAGTTCGTAGCCGCGCTCAAGATTGCGCGCGAAGCGGCGCGTATCAAACAGTGGTGAAGCGAGACGCTGCCCGGCAAGCTTCGCCCTGATCGCCGCCAGCCGCTGCGGATCGCGCGCCAGCGCGAGCGCGAGGTGCTCATAATCCTCGACCCTGTCCACGGCCAGTTCGGGCAGACCGACGGCGTGGAGCAGGCTGCCCGCCACCCGCGCGGCAAAGGCGTCGCCGAGCAGGGTGAGGACCGGCAGACCTGCCCACAAGGCGTCGCTCGCGGTGGTATGGGCGTTGCAGGCGAAGGTATCGAGAAACAGATCGGCATGGCGGTGCCGCGCCAGATGATCGGGCAGCGCCGCGCGGTCCGCGAAGATGAGGCGACCGCCCGCCACCCCGCGCCGCTCGGCTTCGCGGCTCAGATTGGCTTCGGCCCAGCGATTGTCGCGCAACAGCCACAGCACGCTGCCCTCGACCTGCGTCAGCAGCCGCATCCAGACATCGAATTCTCGCGGCGAGATCTTGAAGCTGTTGTTGAAACAGCAGAAGACGAATCCGTCGCGCGGCAGGCCGAACGCCTCCCGATCGGGCAGGCTTTCGGCGATCGGGCGGCCGTCGTCATTCACTTGATAGGAATGCGGCAGGCAGATCTGCTTTTCGGAATAACAGCTCCGTTTCGACGAAGGGACGACCACCGGATCGGCAATGATATAGTCGATGAAATCGGCTCCGCTCGATCCCGGATAGCCGAGATAGGCGATTTGGACCGGCGCGGCGCCATAGGCGAAGATCGCGGGCCGCGCGTCCTGGGTATAGCCCTTCAGATCGACCGCGATGTCGATGCCTTGCCCGCGCGCCAGCTCGGCAACGGCGGCGTCGCTCAGGCCGCGCACATCATGGAAGACGTCGACCGCGTCGACCGCGCGCTGCCGCATAGCATCGCGGCGGTCGGGCCCGAAGGAAAAGGCGTGGATCTCGAAGCGGCTCTTGTCGTGCGCCTCGAGCAGCTTGGCGATCAGCCACATCGTCGCGTGGACATGGAAATCGGCCGAAAAATAGCCCAGCCGAATCCGCGTCGAACCATCGAGCGGCCTGGCGCACGCCGGTGCTCTGGGCGGGTATTTCGCTTTCGCCCACCGGGTCGAGCGCCGGAGACTGCGGCGCGCATCATCGTCGAGCGCAAGCATGTTGAAAGGCGTCACCGCATCCGTGTCGACCCCGAGCGCGGCGATATCGATCGCATCATGCGCACTCGGCCATTCGCACATATGCGCCCTGAGGAAGAGCAACCGGCCGAGCGTCTCGGCATTGCCGGGGTCCAGCCGCACCGCTTCCTCATAGCTCTGCAGCGCTGCATCGAGCCGTTTCATTTCGTGCAGGGCGTTGCCGCGATTGGCATAGGCCGTGGCAAAGCCGGGCCGGAACCTGATCGCACGATCGAAACTTTCGACCGCAGCGTCGAGCCGGCCCAGCGCGTGCAGCGTATTGCCGCGATTGCAATGCGCCTCGGCGTAGTCGGGCCGCTGGGCGATCGCCTGGTCGAAGCTCGCCAACGCGTCGTCGAGCCGCCGCACGTCATGCAGCGCATTGCCTCGGTTATACAATGCGCTCGACGACCGGGGGTTCAACAGGATCGCCCGATCGTAACTCAGCAGCGCCTCCTCGGACCGGCCGAGCGCCTTGAGCACGATACCGCGATTGGAGTGCGCCTCGGCAAAATCGGGCCGACATGCGATCGCCAGGTCGAAACTGTCGAGCGCTTCGACGAGCCGCCCCTTCTCGCGCAGCGCGGCGCCGCGATTGGAATGGGCGTCGGCAAAATCGGGCTGCAGCGAGATCGCCCGGTCATAGCGCGTCACCGCCTCGTCCAGTCTGCCCGCTCCGGCATAAGCGGCGCCGGCGAGATTGTGCAGCGCAGGCTGATCGGGCATCAGATCGACCAGCGGATCGATCCGTTCGATCGCCTCGGCATAGCGCCCCTCGGCGAAAACCAGCGCGGCATGCCTGATCTGTTCGGGAATGGTGGTGGCCAACGACATGTCGCCCGATCTTTGCTGCGCCGATGCGCGATCCTGCGCCCTATATGGTTAAAATATCGTCGCCGAGTGGGAGAACGCGCCCGATGCCAAGCGCCGCCACAAAAGCCTCGTCATGGCTGACCACGACGAGCGCGCCGTCGAAGTCCTTCAAGGCCTGTTCGAGCGTCTCGATGCTCGCCAGGTCAAGATGGTTGGTCGGCTCGTCGAGCAGGAGCAGTTGGGGCGGCGCGTCGCCCGCCATGACACAGGCCAGCCCCGCCCGCAGCCGCTCGCCACCGCTGAGGCTGCCCGCCAGGCGGAGCGCATCCTGGTTGCGGAAGGCGAAGCGCGCGAGCGCGGCATGCGCCTGGTTCGCATCCATTTCGGGATGATGGCGGCGCAGATTGTCAAGCAGCGAGCATCCATCGTCGAGCAGGCCGACATGCTGGTCCAGATAGGCGCTGGCCGCGTGGCGGCGGATCGAACCTCCGCTCGGCTCGATCGCGCCGGCGATCAGCTTCATCAGGCTGCTCTTGCCCGCGCCGTTCGGCCCGGTCAGGCGTAGCCTTTCGGGGCCCCGAACCGTGAAGCTGAGCGGCCCGAACAGCCGGCGCCCGCCCAGTTCAAGCGTCAGCCGGTCGGCCGCGAGCAGGGTGCGGTTCGCGGGCAGGCCCGTTGCCGGCAGACGGATCGCCAGCGGCGTCACCCGCTCGATCGCGTGAGCGACCTCGGTCGCGACGGCCTCAGCCTCGCCGATCCTGCGGCCCGCACCGCGTTCCGCCTTGCCCGCACTAGCCTCCGCCCGGCGCTTGGCGAGTCCTAGCAGGACCGGCGGCGCGCTACCGCTCGCGGCGAAGGCGCGGCCGGCCGAATCGCGCCGGGCCTGGCGCTCGCGTGCGGCCTGAGCCTCGCGGCGCGCCGCCCGCACATCGCCGCGCGCCTGTTCGAGCGCGGCAGAAGCGAGCGCGCGCTCGGCCTCGCGCGCGACCTCGAAGCCGGACCAGCCACCGCCGAAATGCGTCACCCGCACCGGCGACAGCTCGACGATATGATCGACCTGCTCGAGCAACTCGCGATCATGGCTCGCGATCAACACGCCGCCCCGCCAGTTCCGCACGAGCTTCGCCACCGCATCGCGGCCCGCACGGTCGAGATCGTTGGTCGGCTCGTCGAGCAGGATCAGATCGGGCGCGTCGATCAGCAGCCGCGCCAGGCCGAGCCGCATCCGCTCCCCGCCGCTGAAGCTCGACAGCGGCCGCCGCGGATCCACCGCCTCGAGTCCGATCTCGGCAAGCGCGGCATCGACCCGGGACGGGAGCAGCCAGTCGGCCGCCTCGAAGTCCTCGGCGATGCCCTCGCCGCGCTCGATCCGGTCGAGCCGGGCAAGCGGCTCGGCGACGCCAAGCAGCTCGGCGGCTGGGCCGTCGGCGCGCGCGCGCGCCTGCCACAACACGCCGACGCGGCCGGATACCGCGATGGTCCCGTTCGCTACCGGGATTTCGCCTGCAATCGCGCGGAGCAGCGTCGACTTGCCCGCGCCGTTACGACCGACGATGCCCGCGGGCTCGCGGTCCAGCGCGAGCGTGAGATCGGAAAATAGGCGCCGGCCGTCAGGCGCGGCGAGCGAAAGCCTGTCGAGGAAGAGGAGCGCGGACATGATAAACCCGGATCGGAGGGAAGAAGCTGACGATGCTGCTCCGTTTCCGATCCATGCCTGTCTCCATGCGCTGCCTTGGCCCGGTCTGGGCACTTGGTTTGATCGGCTTAGCGGCTGGCGCGCCTGAGGGCAATGTCGCGGCCTATTCGAACGCGGTGAGATGATCGCGCAGCGCGCGCGCGTCGTGGAGCGCATTGTGCGGCACGCGGCTGTTGCGCGCGGTCGAAAAGCCGGGTGTCCGGCGAAATTCGAAACGCATCCGCCGGATGTCGACGATCTCGGTTTCGTTCAGCAAAAGCAGCCGGCAGAACAGCGCGATGTCCTCCGGCCAGTCGGCGATAATCTCCGGATCGGGGTCATTGGCGAGGAACGCCGCGACGTCGTGCGCGGCCGCGACACGGTCGAGCCGGTTGTAGAGCGTGGGGGGCACGCTTTCGAGATAGGGCGCCACGTGCTTCTCGACCCAGGGATGGTAGGGCTGCTCGATCGGGATCACCACATAATAATCCTGGTCGCCATATTCGGGAACCAGCGCGAGGCTGATCAACTCGCCGCCGAAGCCGTTGAACTCGGTGTCCAGAAAGTAGCGCATCGCGGCTGACCTACCGTTCGCCCCGACCATAGTCGAGCGATCTATGGCCAGGCCGCAAGACCGGCGCGGCCCGGTCACTCGTCGCCGTAGAGCGCCACCGAGTGCGGCAGATCGGCGCGCGCTATGCCGCGATACATGCCGTCGCTGTTGAAGCACCAGCCGCCCCGCCCCTGTCCGTCGACGCTGATCAGCCCGCCTACACCGCCGAGCGCCCCGATTTCCGCGATCACGTTCGTGCCCGCCTGGCCGAGCGACTCCCCCGCTAGCCGCACGCGGGCGGCGAGTTCGTGCGCCGCGCCCAACCGGATAAAATGCTCGCCCGAGCCTGTGCACGACGTAGCGGCGCCGCGGTCGTCGGCCCAGGTGCCCGCGCCGATCACCGGCGAATCGCCGATCCTGTTCCAGCGCTTGCCGGTCAGCCCGCCTGTCGAAGTCGCCGCGGCGAGATGCCCGGCGGAGTCACGCGCGACCGCGCCGACCGTGCCATATTTGACGTCGGCGTCGAACACACCGCCCGCGCGCAGCTCTTCATATTGGCGCCAGCGCTCGTCGGTATGGAACCAGGCCGGCGCCGCCTGCTCGAGGCCATGCTCGGCGCCGAACCGGTCCGCCCCGGCCCCGGTCAGCATCACATGGGGGCTCTGCTCCATCACGGCACGGGCAAGCGCTATTGGATGTTTCGCCTTGGTGACCGCGCTCACCGCGCCCGCCTCGCGCGTCGCGCCATTCATGATCGCCGCGTCAAGCTCGTTGACCCCCTCCGCGCTGAACACCGCGCCGCGCCCCGCGTTGAACTGCGGATCGTCCTCGAGTACGCGCACCGCGGCTTCGACCGCGTCGACCGCAGCGCCCCCGCGGGCCAGGATACTCGCCCCAACATCGAGCGCCGCCGCCAGCGCGGCGCGGGCATGCGCGTCGGCATCGGCGTCGAGCTCCAGCCTCCGGAGCTGTCCCGCGCCGCCATGGACGACGAGCGTCCAGCCCTCGGTCGGCCCGGTCCAGTGCGATCTGATCTGCCGGTCTGCCACTCGAAAAACCCCTGTGTTTGGGAGCCTCCGTGACGGCTAAGTGACGGAAACCCGGTCTGCGCAGGTACGACGCCTGTTCTCGCCTAATGTTTCCGACTATAGGATCCCAAACCTGTTTTCGAAGAGCGGAGATCCATGTCCATCCGTCCGTGGCGCGATATCCAGCGCCGGCAATCGCGCCAGATCATGGTCGGCAATGTCGCCGTCGGCGGCGGCGCACCGGTCACCGTCCAGACGATGACCAACACCCCGACCGAAGACGCGAAGGCGACCATCGATCAGATTCGCCGCTGCGAGGATGCGGGGGCGGACATCATTCGCGTCTCCTGTCCCGACCAGACCTCGACCGCCGCGCTGCGGCAGATCGTTCGCGCGGCGAAGGTTCCCATCGTCGCCGATATCCACTTCCATTATAAGCGTGCGCTGGAGGCCGCCGATGCGGGCGCGGCCTGCCTGCGGATCAATCCCGGCAATATCGGTTCGGAAGCGCGGGTCGCCGAGGTGGTGCGCGCCGCCAAGGCCAATGGCTGCTCGATCCGCATCGGCGTCAACGCCGGCAGCCTCGAAAAGGACCTGCTCGAAAAATATGGCGAGCCCTGCCCCGAGGCGTTGGTCGAAAGCGCGCTCGACCATATCAAGCTGCTGCAGGACCAGGATTTCCACGAATATAAGGTCGCCGTGAAGGCGTCCGACGTGTTCCTCGCGGTGTCGGCCTATATGGGCCTCGCCGAGGCGGTCGATTGTCCGCTGCATCTGGGCATCACCGAGGCCGGTGGGCTGATCGGCGGCACCGTCAAGTCGGCGATCGGCATCGGCAATCTGCTTTGGGCGGGGATCGGCGACACGATCCGCGTGTCGCTGTCGGCCGAGCCCGAGGAGGAGGTCCGCGTCGGCTTCGAGATCCTGAAAAGCCTCGGCATCCGCAACCGAGGCGTCCGCGTGGTGTCCTGCCCGAGCTGCGCCCGGCAGGGCTTCGACGTGATCCGCACGGTGCAGACGCTCGAGGAACGTCTCCAGCATATCCGCGTGCCGCTGTCGCTGTCGGTGCTGGGCTGCGTGGTCAACGGCCCGGGCGAGGCGCGCGAGACCGACATCGGGCTGACCGGCGGCGGCGCAGGCAAGCATATGGTCTATCTGTCGGGCGTGACCGATCACACCGTGCAGGACGCCGACATGATCGAGCACATCGTCGGGCTGGTCGAAGCGAAGGCGGCGGAGATCGAAGCAGCCGAAGCGCGCGCCCAAGCGGCCGAATGAACAGGTCTTTCGCCGGACCGGCGGGCTGACCGAGCGATGAAGCAGACTCCCGTCGCGGCGGCCTTCGCGGTCGCTTGTCTCGGCATCGCCGCCTTTTCGACGATGGACGCCGTCGTCAAGGCGCTCGCGCTCGCGATCGGCACCTACAACACGCTGCTGTGGCGCAGTTTCGCGGGCATCGCGGTGGGCGGAGTCCCCTGGCTGTGGCGCCGGCCGGCAAGGCCGTCGCGCGCGGCGATGAAGCTGCATGTCGAGCGCGGCATCATCTCGACGGTGATGGCGATACTGTTCTTCTGGGGCCTCGCGCGCACGCCGATGGCGCAGGCGATCGCGCTCACCTTCATAGCCCCGCTGATCGCCCAGGGGCTCGCGGTGATCCTGCTCAAAGAACGTATGAAGCCCGGCGCGCTGATCGGTTCGGCGACCGGTTTTGGCGGCGTGTGCGTGATCCTTTGGGGTCAGGCGAGCGCGCCGGCGGGCGACGAAGCGTTCTGGGGAACCGGCGCGGTGCTGCTCTCGGCGGTCTGCTATGCCTATAACATCATCCTGATGCGGCGGCAGGCGCAGTTGGCCGATCCCTATGAGGTGGCCTTCTTCCAGAATCTCATCGTCGCGCTATGCCTTGCGCTGGCGATGCCCTGGCTCGCGGCCCCGCCGCCGACCGCGCAAATCCCGATGATCGCGCTTGCCGCGGTGCTGGTGACGGTGTCGCTCGGGCTGCTCGGCTGGGCCTATGCGCGCGCGCAGGCGAGCTACCTCGCCCCGGTCGAGTTCACCGCTTTCATCTGGGCGAGCCTGTGGGGCTATCTTGTCTTCGACGAACGGATCGGACCGCCCACCCTGCTCGGCGCCGCGCTGATCGTCGCCGGCTGCTGGATCGCCGCGCGCTCGCCCGATCTCGAAAGGACCATGATCCCATGACCGCCATCATCCGCCGCGCCCGCGCTGGCGACGAGCACGACATCCTGCGCCTCGTCCGCGCGCTCGCCACCTATGAGCGCGAGCCCGAAGCGGTCAAGGCGACCCCTGAGGGCCTCGCCGCGCTACTGTTCGGCGGGGATCCGAAGGTGTTCGCCCATGTCGCCGAGCAGGAGGAGGGCCGGATCGTCGGCGTCGCGTTGTGGTTCCTCACCTTCTCGACCTGGACCGGCCGCCACGGCATTTATCTCGAAGACCTGTTCGTCGATCCCGAGGCGCGCGGCGGCGGGATTGCGCGCGCGCTGTTCAAGGCGCTCGCCGACGAGGCCCGGACGCAGGACTGCGCGCGGCTCGACTGGGGGGTGCTCGACTGGAACGAACTTGCGAAGGGCTTCTACCGCCGCATCGGCGCGCGCCGCATGACGAGCTGGGAGCCGTGGCGGCTCGACGGCGACGCGTTGGCCGCGCTGCAGGGCGATATGTGACCCCCCTCGTTCAAGGGGGGATCACAGCGAAGACGTCCGCAATGGGTCTCAAACGGCTGGCCGGCTCCGCCTCTTCCAGCTCATCCGCCCCCGATCACATTGATCGTGAAGGCCAGCACCCCGAGATTGAACACAAACGCCGCGAAACAGTGCAGGATCACCACGCGGCGGATCGCGCGGCTCGCAATCGCGACGTCGGAGGTCTGGAAGGTCATGCCGAGGGTGAAGGCGAAATAGATGAAGTCCCAATAATCGGGATCGCCCTCACCCGGAAAATCGATCCCGCCCGCATCGCCGCCTTGGTCCTGGCTGTAGAAGAGATGCGCATAATGGAGCGCGTAGACCAGGTTGCTGAACAACCAGGCGAGCAGCAGCGTGCCGATGACCAGCGCAATGCCCGGTGCGCGCAGCGCATCGCGCTGCCCTAGCTCGACCGCCACCGCGACAAGGATCACCGCGCAGACCGTCGCGGTGAGGCCGAGCAATGTCGTGCGATTGGCGTCGTTGCGCACCGCGGCGGCGCGCATCGCATCGGTCGGATGATCGAGCAGGGTGATGCAGGACAGCAGAAACACACATGCCCCCGCATCGAAGCCGATCATCGCGGCGCGCGCCCATCCCGCGAAGAGGACCGCGACCGCAAAACCGGTCAGCGCGACCGCGATGAAGGCGAGGAAGCGCGGCGGCGCTATCAAGTGGCCCAGATCGAGCTTGGATCGCGCTGCCATGCCTCATCCTAGCCGGCTTGCGACAGCTCGGCTATGGCCCACGCATGGCGTGGGTCTGGCTGATCTTTGCCATGGCCGGGCTCAAGCTCTCGGCAGCATAGTAGGCCCGGCGATGTTCACATCGTGCTGAACCGTCTCGACGATCGCGTCGATCATCGGCTCGCAGCCCGGAAACTGACCGAGATAGTGCATCGTCCAGTTGCAGCCGGTAACGCTCTCGGTCGCGGTAGGCTTGGGCATCGGTGCGATGATCTTGCGGCCGCAGCCGCGCAAATCCGGGTCGGCGTCGATCATCGCCTGGACGCGGCGGCGAATATCCACGCCCGAGACGAGGCTGCGTTCGCCATGCCGCCTTGTCAGAAATTCGCTTTCCATCGGCCTTCTCCTCGTCGGCCTCAAGCGTCGCAGGCCAGACTTGGTTCCCACCCGTGCCTCGTGACAAGAATCACGCGAAGCCCGGCCGCGGCCATGATATGGTGCCCAAAATGAAAACAGGCGGGCTGTGATCGAATCAACAGCGCAGGAGCGAGCGGCGGTCCAAGGTGCCAGGGTGAGGATCATCCTCGCCGGGCAACCCGGCAGCCACTCGCCCCGTATAGCGAGTGAGCAGCCCTGATAGGATGGAACGATATGGCGCTTGGGGTTCTACGGCTTGTGCTGGTCAACGCGCTGGCGGCGGTGGCGATCCTGCCGATGGCGGCGCAGGCCGCCGATGCGCCGGCGATCAAGGCCTATAAGCGCGATCCGCTCCCGATCTATGACGACAGCGGCGCGAAGGTGCGCGACGTGCCCGTCTCCGCCATGCCGGCCGCGGGCAGCGCGAGCGCGCGCGTGGTCCGCGCCAAGACCGGCTTTGTCGGCGTCCAGCTCGACGGCAAGATCGCCTGGCTGCGCCTGTCAACGGTCGACTATGTCGGCGACGTCGCCGCGATCAAATGCGACGCCAATGCGATGACCTTCGCCAAGATGGAGGAGGACGGCCTACAGCAGTCGCTCGGGCTGGGCTGCGGCAACGGCAAATAACGGATTGGGAGCGTCGGGGGACGCAACAGGAGGGTTTTCACATGCGACACAGCTTGATTCTGGCGGCCGTCGCCCTTGCGATGGGCGCGACGCCGATGCTCGATGCCGCCCCGAAAAAGAAGGCCGCGGCCGGAGCCCGCAAGAGCGCCGCCTCGACGCCCGCCGAAGCGCCTGTGGTGGCGCTGGCCGACGCGCCCTATGTTCCCCTGAACGGCTGCCCCGCACCCGCCGCAGGAACGCTGACCGCGGCCAAGAAGATCGACAAGAAAGCGCGCGGCAAATTCTCGATCGACAAGGCGCCGTTCATCTCGACGCTCGCCCCCGCCGAGCTGTGCGTCACCAACCAGAAAATGCGATCGGGCGCGGGAGACGCCGCCGGGGCGATGGGACTGTCGTCACAGGTGATGAACACCCGTTCGGCGCGGATGGACCTGATGGCAATCCCGGCGCTTGAACTCGAGCTGCGGCCGATGCTCGAAGGCTTCGCCAGGGCCTGGCCCTATGCGCCGATCGAGCGCACACCGAAGATCCTGTTCCGCGCCGACGAAGCCTATCAGGCGCAGGCGCTGCCGGACAACACGATCATCGTCTCGCTGGGGCTGCTCGAGGCGGCCCAGTCGGATTCCGAACTTCTGTTCGTGCTCGCGCATGAATATTCACATCTGCTGCTCGGCCACTTCACCAAGGCCGAGACGATCGCGGGCGCCAAGGGCGCGACCCAGGCGGTATCGATCGCGTGGCAGGCAGGCAGTGCGGTCAACGCGATGAAGAAAAGCGGCGGCGGCGCGGCGAATATGCTCAACAGCGCGCAGAGCGGCATGGCGGCCGGCGCGCGCAAAGCCGCGCCGATCGCCGAGGCGCTGCGCTTTGCGATCGATGACATCTTCGCGCCGTCCTGGAACCGTGACCAGGAGAATGAGGCCGACGCGCTGGCGATCGACCTGCTGGTACGCGGCAACATGACGATCGACAGCTACGCCAATGTCTTCGCGCGGCTGCAAAAGGCGTTCGAAACCGAGAAGGCCTCGCGCGACCGGCGCAAGCTCGCGGCCGAAGCGATCCAGAAAAGCATGGCGGAGGCGATGAAGAGCTTCGCGACCAACACCGCCACGGCCGCTGCCTTCACCGGCGGCGGCGGGATGCAGGGGCTCGGCTCGGGCATGCTCAAAACTGCGGGCGGCGCGCTGCTCAACAATATGGGCAACATCACCAAATCGCTCGGCGGAGACAGCCATTTGCCGCCCGAAGAGCGGCGCAACGGCCTCGCCGCCTATTTTCAGGCGGGCTATCCGACCGCCGATCCGCCGATCGACAGCGGTGCGCTGGTCAGCCGGATCAAGGCCAAACCTGATTTCGCCCGCGCGGTGGCGACCCGGAACGCCTATCTGAAGGCGCGCGGCAGCTATTTCTCGCAAGACTATGCCGGCGCCACCGCCCAGTTGCGTTCGCTGGGCGCGGGCACGCGCTCCGCGCCGACCTTCGTCAACTATGTCGCGGCGCTTGCGGCGCGCGACCAAGGCAATATCCCTGCGGCGGCAAGCTTCTTCGATGCGGGCCGAAATGGCACCGGCGTGCCCAATCTGCAGCTTTACGAAACCTATACCGAGATGGAACTCAACGCCGGGGACGTGCGCGACAGCGATGCGTTGATCGTCGAGGGCAAGAGCCGCTTCAAGGATCCCGATCATTTCAAGAGCATCGAGATCAAGCGCGATATCGCGGCCGGCGACGCCGCCGCCGCGCAGGCCGTCTACACCCAATGCATGGCGGTGAAAGGCCGCGACTATATCACCGAGCGGTGCAAGGCGGCGATGCCCCAGCAGGCGCAGCAGCAGAGCAATCCGCTCGGCATCAAGCTGCCGTTCGGCGGGCTGTGATGCAGCCGGCCGAGCCCGCCGCCGCGCGCCGGAGCAACGGATAAAGGAGGATGGCGTTGCGGTTCGCGCTGATCGCCCTGGCGCTTGCGGCTATGGCACCGCCGGCGCCGGCGGCGGTCGATCCGCAGGCGGAGCTTGCGCGGCTGGAGGCGAGGATCCAGGCGGCCACCGCCGCGCGGCGCTGGGGCGACGCTATCGCGCTCGGCCGGGCCGCGCTCGCGATCGAGGAAGCGAACAAGGGCAACGACCACCCCGAAGTGGGGGGCACGCTGTCGCTGATCGCCGGCTGGCTGGTCCAGCAAGGCAAGCCGGCCGAGGCGACCCCGCTCTATCGCCGCGCGCTCGCGATTTTCACCGCCAGGCTCGGATCCGATCATGAACTGGCCGAGCAGGCGGCGTCGAACCTCGCCTCCAATCTCCAGGCGCTCGGCCAATATGACGAGGCTGAGCGGCTTTATCGGCAGGCGCTCGAGCGCGCGCTGGCGAAGAGTGGGACCAGCCGGTCGACTGCGCTCGCCTACAACAATCTCGCTTACGCCCTTGGCCGCGAGGGGCGCTTCACCGAGGCGCGCGACCTCTATGCCAAGGCGCTCGCGATTGCGCAGGCGCTCGACCCCGAAGATCTCGACCTCGCGCTGATCGAAAGCAATGTCGCCGCCAATCTGGACGCGCTCGGCCGGCCGCTCGAAGCCGAGCCGCTCTATCGCCAGGCGCTCGCCGTGCGCATCGCCGAACTCGGCGCCGACGATCCGCAGGTGGCGACGAGCTACAACAATCTCGGCTATAATCTCGACGGCCAGGGCCGCTACGCCGATGCCGCCCCGGCCTATGCCCGCGCGCTGCGGATCCGCAGCGCGATCGACCCGCAGGGTCTCGCCGCCGCGACCAGCTATAATAATTCGGCGCATAACTTGAACCGTCAGGGCGACTATGCCGCCGCCGCCCCGCTTTACGCGAAAGCGCTCGCGATCTGGCGGGCGATCTACGGGCCCCGTCATCCGGTCACCGCGATCGGACTGTCCAACGTCGCGGTCAATCTCGAAAGACAGGGCAAAGCAGCCGACGCCGAACCGCTGTTCGCCGAAGCGCTGGCGATCCGCCTCGCGGTGCTGCGCGACGGCCATCCCGACATCGCCACCGCGCGCCTGCGGCTCGGCCATGACCTCGCCGCACAGGGCAAGTTCGACATGGCGCTCCCGCTCTACGACCAGGCCGTGGCGGCGCGCCGGGCCGCGTTCGGGCCCGATCATCCCGCCCTCGCCGAGGCATTGATCGACCAGGCCGAACTTTTTCTGGCGGTCGGCCGCACCGCCGAGGCGGTGGCCGCCGCGCGCGAAGCCGCCGAGATCGTTCGTCGTCGCAGGCTGGGCCGCGTCGGCGATGCGCGCGACGGTGAGGGCGCGCAGCAGGCGGCGGGACGCGCCGAAGCCGCCGACGCAAGCCGCTTCGATCCGCTCGCGAGCGCCTTCGCAACCTTCATCCGGGCGAGCTGGGCGCGCGCCGCCGCGGCGCCCCGCGAAACGGCCGCCTTGCGTGCGGACGCGTTCCGGGCCGCGCAGGATCTGTCGGTATCGGCGGCCGCCCGCAGCATGGCCCGCACCGCGGCGCGCACCGCAGCCGGCGACGGCCCGCTCGGAGAGCTGGTCCGCCGGCAGCAGACCCTGTCCGATCGCGCCGCCGAGCTCGACGCGCGTCTGTTGCGCCAGCTCGTGCGCGGCGACGCGACGCGGATCGCGGCGACGCGTTCGCAGCTGGACGCCACCGCCACGCAACTCGCCGAAGCCGACCGCCAGCTCAGGATAGCCTTCCCCGATTATGCGCGCCTGATCGGTTCGGAGAGCCTGCCGCTTCGCGAAGCGCAAGCCCGGCTCGATCGTTCGGCCGGGCTGCTGCTGATCGTCCCCGCCGGCGGCGACCTGTTCAGCTTCGCAATCGGCCCGCGAACGATCGCCTGGTCGCGGCTGACGAATGGTGCGGCGCCCGTCGCGGCGACGGTGCGTAAGCTGCGCTGCCAGCTCGATCCGAAGGGGTGCGCCGGTCGCGCCAATGGCTGGTCGGCGTTCGATCGCTCGAGCGCCTTCGGCCTTTATCGCGACGTTGTCGCTCCGGTCGAACCGGCGCTGGAAAAGGCCGAGGCGCTGTTCGTCGTCACCGCGGGCCCGCTGGCCGAATTGCCGCTCGGCCTGTTGCCCACCAGCGCACCGACCGACGGCGACGACAGCGATCCGATCGCGCTCCAGCGAACGCCATGGCTCGGCGACCGCTACGCGATCACGACGCTGCCGGCGGTGTCGGTGCTGCGCAGGGCGTCGGGCCGCGCGTCCGCGGCGCCCCCGGCGGCGGTGCAGTTTGTCGGCTATGGAGCGCCGCGCTTTCTCGGGCCCGCCAGCACCGATCGTCAGCTCGACGACTTCCTGAAAATTCCGCAACCCGTCGATCGCGCCGGGCTAGGCCTGGCCGATCCTTCGGCCCTGCGCGAGCTCAGCCCATTGCCGGGCACCGAGATCGAGCTGAAGGCAATGGCGGCGATGCTGCGCGTGCAGCCCGAGCTGCTCCACCTCGGCGCATCGGCCACCGAAAGCTCGGTACGCACCGATCCTGCGGTCGCCGGCGCCCGCATCATCGCCTTTGCGACCCACGGCATCCTGCCGGGTGAGATCGGCGGATTGCGCGAACCCGGCCTCGCTTTCACGCCGCCCGAAACCAGCTCGCGCGAGGATGACGGCCTGCTGGCCGCCTCCGAAGTCGCGGGGATGCGGCTTTCGGCGGACTGGGTGATATTGTCCGCGTGCAACACCGCCTCGGCCGACGGCACGCCCGGCGCCGACAGCCTTTCGAGCCTCGGCCGCGCCTTCCTCTATGCGGGGGCCGGATCGCTGCTCGCGAGCCGCTGGCGGGTTGTCGATGATGCGACCGCGGCGCTCACCGTCGAGACGCTGGTCGCGCGCAAGGCCGGCCGCTCACGCGCGCAGGCGCTGCAACTGGCGATGCGCGCGGTGAGGAATGGCCGCCGCGACGACGGCACGCCGATATCAGGCTGGCAGCAAAGCTGGGCGCACCCCGCTGCCTGGGCACCCTTCACCGTCATCGGCAGCGACGACCGCTGATCACTCGTGCGGGCGCAGCCCCTGGTTGAGCTTCTCGACCACCTCGCCCATCGGTTCGGTCACCGTCACGCTGCGGCCCTCGCCGAAGCGGATGCGCGTGCCGTCGGTCACCGACGAGATGAAGGTTACCTGCGTAGCGTTGACCGCGGTCTCGACCCGATCGGCGCCGACGAACATGACGAGCATATGGTCCTCTCCCTGATGCCTGGGCGTCGAGGATAGCGCAGCGCACGGGCCCGGCCACCCTAAAAGAGCGGCGTCTTGCACTTGCGGCTCTGGTGGACCCCGCGCAGGAAACCCCGCCGCGCATAGCCGGCGTCGATCGCGCTGTTGAGCCGGCGCTGGGCGGGAGCCGCACCGGTGATCTCGCGGACCAGCCCCCGGAACGGGATCAGCGAATTGACCACGGTCTGGCCGCCCGCTTCGGCGAGCTTGCCGGCGCGATTCTCCTTTTTGGGGGGGCCGACCTTGAAATCGGGCCCGAGCACGTCGGTCAGTTCATGGAAGGCGGCCGAGATCTGCCGGCAGGTCTTGATGCCCTTGAGGCTGTAGGGGTCGTCGCGCGCCGCCATCAGCGCGGGCGGAAATTTGGTCTTGGCGACCCCGACGTCCTTGGCCGGCTGCGAGGCGATCCGCCCCGCGCTCTGCGTCACCGATTGCAGCCGTCCCGGCTCGGCGGGCGCGCTTTCGTTGGCGGGCATCGTCTCATTGGCCGGGGCGGTGCGATTGGCCGTCGCTGGCGCGCCCGTCAGCGCCAGCAGGGGCACGATCACGTAGAGCTTCGTCCTCACGGCATCTCCCTTCGAACGCCATCCTGGATGGAAAGCGGCTCCACACAGATTGTTCCGATCGCCGTCCGCCCGTCGATCCCTCGATATTCCGCCGCCGCCATTATGACCAGCGCGACCGCGACGCCCGCACGGGGCGCTAGCGCCCCGATGATCACGCGAGGCGGCCGAAAGATCGCAGCCAATCGCGCCGCCTGCGCCGTTTGACCCGCCTCCGCAAATTATCTTAGTTGATCGGGATCAATTTTGTCGAACGCGACGTTTACGGGTCATTGGATGGGCAGCGTTGGGGGGACGCACATGCACCGATTTCTGATCCTGGGAGGGGCTCTGTTCTCGGCCGCCTTGGTGAACGGCACGGCTTCGGCACAATATCGGACCACCACGATGCTCGACTGGACGGGCTTCTATGTCGGCGCCCAGATCGGCTATGGCTGGCAGCCCCGCGATCCCGACGAGCATTTCACCTTCGATCGCGACGGCGACGGCCGCTATGGCGATCTGTTTCCCAATTACACCTTCGGCCATTGCGGCGGCACGCCCACCAGCAACACCCCGCTCTCCGGCTGCATCAAGGACGGCGACGGCACGGCGTGGAAGATCCACGCCGGCTATGATCATCAATTCGGCGAGCGAAGCGGCCCTGTGATCGGCCTCGTCGCCGAGTTGGGCGAAGCCAATCTCTCGGACGATGTCGGCGCGTTCGGCACCATTTACCGGATAAGGGCGACGATCAAGACGATCGGATCGCTGCGCGCGCGCGCCGGCTATTCATTCGGCACCGGCACGCTCGTCTACGGCACCGGCGGCCTCGCTTTTGGCCACGTCCGCAACAGCTTCGCGACGAGCGTCAAAACGCCGGGCCAGTTTGTGCAGGCCTTCGTGACCAGCGATCCGACCCGCCATGCGTGGGGGTATAATTATGGCGGTGGCATCGAGCAGCTTGCCGGCCCTTTTTCGGTCGGCGCACTGTATCTGTTCACCACGCTCGAGAACGACAAATATCGAGTGACCGCCATTCCCGTCGGAGGCGGCCGGCCGCTCGACTTCAAGCGCTCGTCGCCTCGCTTCGGCTATCACTCGGCGCTGGCCACGGTCAGCTACCGTTTCTGACCTGGGCTGCCGGGCTGTGAGCCGCGTCACAGGCTTCGCCGCTACGGTGTCCTAGGGTTTCCCATCATCAGGCGGGGTGACATGCGGGCCGGTGGCGCGCGCCCCGCTTGCTCAGCTTCAGGAGCAGGCAGGTGCATATTCTTTGCAGATGGGGCGTCCACCGATGGGAAAAGCGGCGCGCGCGCCTCAACGCGCATCGGATTGTGGCGCGGTGCAGGAGCTGCGCGCTCGTCCGGGTGCGGCATTCCCGAACCGCGTTGCCCGATCCGCTTCCCGCGCTGCCCGACGGCGCTCAGATGAAATCGGCAAGCGCCAGACCCGCCGCCGACACCCCGTCGAGCTTGATCACCGAGTCGATGACATCCGAGTTGCCGGCACCGTTATAGAATAGATAGCTGTCCTGCCCGACCTGGACCGCAGCCACCTCGCCACGGCCGGTGTGTCCGTTGATCGATTGCTGCGCAAACTCCCCCGCGGCGGCCATGTCGCTGAAAGCCTGCCCCGGGGCCGATTGCAGCAGGCGTCCGCCGGCCAACCCGAATGCAAGATCGATCCGGTCGGCGCCATGGACGAAATCGTTGATCTCCTGCACGTAGGAAACGCCGCCGATCATGGCGACCGCCCCGGCCCCCGCGGCGCTGAAGTCGAAGAGATCGTTGCCTGCGCCGCCCGCAAGCAGCGTCACATGTCCGCTCGCGCCGCTCACATGGAGCGTGTCGTTGCCGAGATCGCCGGACAGCCGGTCATGGCCTGATCCGCCATAGAGCCGGTCATTGCCCTGGCCGCCGCGGAGCAGGTTATTGCCTGCCGCATTGCGGGCGTCGATCAGATCGTCGCCGAGATTGCCGTTGGCGGAGTTCGCGCCCCGGCCGAGGATAACGATGCTGTCGTTGCCCTGCCCGCCGTTGAGGCGGTTCGAGCCACCGCTTCCCGCCATGCCAGCGGTGATCACATCGTCGCCGCCATTGCCGTTGACATAGTTGCTGCCCGATCCGACCGTGATGATGTCGCGGCCGTCCACCGCGCCCTGCACAGCGCTGAGCGCGTTTCCGTAGATATGGTTGTTGCCGTTCGCGGCCGTGATCGTATCGCCGCCGCCGCCGCCATAGAGATAGTTGTTGCCGTTGCCGAAGCTGAGCGTGTCGTCGCCGCCCATGCCGTTGGCGACATAGCTCTGATCGGCCTGACCGGGCGCGATCGCGTCATGGCCTTCCGAACCTTGGAAATGCGGCTGGCTGGGATTGACCGCATTCCCGCTTCCCGTCGAGCCGCCCGATCCGCGGAACAACGAACGAAATACATCGCCGGCCGCGCCATATTGGCCGTTGTGGATCTCCCCGGCGAAAGCGCCGTTGCTATCCCAGTAAAGCTCATAAGCGACATTGTGGCTGTCGAACCACTGCTTGACGAGCGTCAGATAAGCGCCCGCATTCGCCGAGTTGATTCCCCATTCGCTATACGCCGTGGCCTTGCCGTGCGCGGCGGCGAAATCCTCAAGCCATTGCAGGCCATATTGGGTGTTCTTGTAATAGTTGAACGCCTCGACCGGATCCTTGATGCTCCAGTCCTGCTTCGAGTCCCAATAGAAATCCATGCCGATATAATCGACATAGGCGTCGCCCGGATACGCGGTCGCGGGGTTCATCGTGCCGCCGATGTTGACGTTCCACTCGAACTTGAAATTGCTCGAGACCGATCGAAACGCGTCGACGAAATTGCGGTAGGCCTGGGCGAAATCCTGCGCCTTGCCGGCCGCGGCCCATGGCATCCAGTTGCCGTTGAACTCCTCGCCGGTGCGCACGATGATCGGCTGTTCGACGCCATAGGCCGCGACCAGCTTGCGCGCGGCCTCGACATAATAGCCATCATATTGGTGCGCCGCGGCGCTGGCGAGATTGCCCTCATTGGCGAACAGCGGGATCGACCAGCGTGCCGTGGCCTGGACATCGTCGATATTGCGGATCTGCCAGTCGATGCTGCTCCGCCAGTCGGACCAGTTGGCCCGGCCGGTATGGACGGCGACCATGTCGACCGGTTGGCCGAGCCACTGGTTCGCGGCGTCGAGCGCCTTCATGTCGTTGCCGATGTAAAGACCGTTAAGCACTTGTTTACTCGCCCTGGGGGTTGGACGAGTACTTCAATAGAGGTAGGCGACTTAATGGCCTGTCGCCGCTTTAGGTAAATTTGCCATTTACCTACTAAATGATGCCAAAAATACGCGAAACGCGTTCCACCAGAAACGAAATCCGCCATTCTGCCAGTGAAGATACACCAGCGGCACACCGAACTGTTCACTTGTGTTATTTGGTTATTTTGGATTCAACCTGACTCCGGGTCGCCTATTTTTCGATCGTTATTGAAGATCGGATGGTGTCCCGGTTGATTGCCATCGAACTCAGACGGAAACGATCTCCCCATCGCACAGGATGCCTTGCCTCGGCGGGCCGCCTTCAAAGGCATTTCATCAGTAGGATTTTTCGACGCTCGACTTTCTGGTTTTCAGCCGAAGCGAAGGATCACTCACTGTCGAGCCGATTACTGGAATCGCGGCCGCCAAACCAAGCTTCGCACGCGTCCGAAAGACCAATGGCGTCGCCGTCCCCAACCCATGCCACATGCCCATCGGGCCGGATCAATATCGCGGAGGGAGTCGGGACCGCGCCGATAACGGGAAGCTCGCACAGGCCGTCGAAGCTGGCGTCGATCAGCTTGGTGCGGTCGATCCTTTGGCCGAGGGCGAGTGAACCGGGCTCCCCGAAGTTGAGCAGTATCGGCCGCGCATCGTGCAGGAGGTTGAAAACGCGCGTCGCCCCGTGGGCGGTGACGATGTCCAGATCGGGCATGCGGCGGCCGAGCAGCGGATGCCCCTCGCCCAGGTCGTAGCGAATGTCGAGGCCCGACATTATCGCGCCATACCATTGGCGCGGCCCGTCCATCTGCATCGTCTCGGCCATCCACTCGCGCAACGCGTTGGTCCGTTCGTCGCCCCGATTGAGCGCGGTCAACGCCAGCGTTTGCCTGAGCAAGGCGGCGCCGACCGGGTGCCGCTCGTTATGATAGCTGTCCAGCAGCGTGTCGGGCGAGGTGCCTTTGACCACCTGCCCGAGCTTCCAGCCCAGGTTGACGGCATCCTGCAGGCCGATGTTCAAGCCCTGCCCGCCGACCGGAGAATGTACATGGGCGGCGTCTCCCGCCAGCAAGACCCGCCCCTTGCGGTAAGAGGCCGCCTGTCGCGCCGCATCGGTGAACCGCGACAGCCAGCCGATATCGTGGACGCCGAGATCCGATCCGTAGGCGGCGGCGAGCGCGCGTCGAAGCTCGACGTCGGTCGGCCTGTCGCCCGGCTCGAGACGCGGCTCGGTCACGACGCCGCGGACGCGGCCGCCGTCGTCCAGCGGCCCAAGCGCATAGACGCCCCGTTCGCCATGACGCATTCCGAACGGCGGTTCGCCCGCCAAGCCGGCTTCGAAAATCAGGTAGCTGAGGGCAGGCTCCCATCCGGGGAAATCGATGCCGGCTGTCTTGCGGACATGGCTGCGGCCGCCGTCGCATCCGACGAGATATCTTGACCGCAACGTCCGGCCGTCGTCCAGCTCGATATCGACATGCGTGTCGCACTGCGCGAAGCTCTCCACCGCGCAGCCGCGATACGCCTGCACCGCCAGCTCGGACACCCACTCGGCGAGGCCGCGCTCGATCTTGGCCTGCCAGAGCGCGAGCGTGTAGTTGTGGCGGGTCGGCCGGTCGCTGGCGTCGAGACGGGCGCCGGCAAACAGCACGGCATAGTGCTTTTCTCCCTGCGCCACGAAACGATCGGAAATGCCGCGCTGGTCGAGCAGCTCGATCGAGCGGGGATGCAATCCGCTCGCGCGCGAGCCCTCGACCTCCTGGTTCATGCGGCGCTCGACGATTACGACGTCGACGCCCGCCAGAGCCAGCTCACCGGCCAGCATCAACCCGGTCGGGCCGCCTCCGGCAATGACGACTTCATGTTCGGTCCGCTGCATTGGCCACCTCGGAGAATCGCTAAGGGGCCCGCCTTTTACGAGAGTGCCGGGGCCTTGAAGCAAGAGGCTTGCGCTCCATATTTACGAAGTGAGGGGCTTCCGCCTGCCGATGCGTCGGCCGTCAATCAGCGACCGCCTCATAATCGGCATCGAGTTGGATCGCGCGCGCTCGATCGGCATTGGCGCGCCTGTTATCGCCGCGCTCGCGCAACAATAGGCTCCGATTATAGTAACCGCGCGGCGCGCCAGGGGCGAGCTGTACGGCTCGATCCAGATCGGCGAGAGCGCGGTCCAGATCACCCTGGCGTTGATAGGCCAGGCCGCGATTGAGGTAGGCCAGCGCCGATTTCGGGGCGATCGCGACGGCCCTGTCGAAGGCGGCGACCGCGCGATCGAATGCGCCCTGCCAGGCGAGTGACAGACCATCGGCAAGTTGCGCCGCTGCCTGCCCTTTGGTCCCCTTCGCGGCCGGATCGACGAGATGCCGGCAGGCGGCGAGGCTGCGGCGGGGGTCGTTGACCGTGCAGGCGTTCCAATCGCCACGATCGGGGATGATCTTGCCGCGCCGTCGCGCGCTGGTCACGACGATCGAGTCACTGGCGTCGGCTGCCGCAAGACCTGTCTGTGCTTTCATGGCGGGAGGAGGAGGAGGAGGCGCAGCGAGCATCGGCGCCGCCGCGACCGCAGCGGGTGCACGCGACGCTTCGGCCAGCACGGTCGGGCTCCGCGCGGCGAGCGCGCGGTCGGCGCGCCTGGCTTCGCCAGCTGTGAGGGCTTGGGGCGCTTCGGTCGAACCGGCCATGGCCGCGGAGGGCGGAGGTGCCGCCTCAGCCGCTCTTTCCTCGCCGGGGTTCGACGCAACGTCACCCGAGGGCGCGGGCGGATGCGGTTCGGGGGTGACGGCCCGCAGTTTCGGCGCCACCGCGGGGGCATCCGGCGGGGCCTCCTCCGCGATGTCGAAGCTCTTGCGGTCGGCCGTCTCGCGCCGGTCCTCCCTGGTAACCGCCTCGGTCTTTTCGCGGATGATTTGCCACGCGACCGGCAAGCCGATTAGGGCGACCAGCGACGCCGCGACCAGCCCGCCCAGCGGCGGGCGATGGAGCCAGCTCCGCTTCGGCCCCGCCCGCGCTGGAACAGGCCGCACGGATGCGGCGCGCACCCCGTCGAAACGGTCCAGCGCCTCGCCGATCGCCGCTTCCCGCCGAGCCGGCGCAGCCAGGGGCGGATCGGGCAAGGAGCGCGCAACATCCTCGTCTCCGCCCGCCACTCAGCACCTCCCGCCGGCGCGGCGCGCACGGACAAGGCGATCGAGAGGGGCCTTCGAAACCATGAAAGCCGCTATATCCGCAATCGCCAGAAGATCGAAATTGGGCTGATATCATTCAACGGTGCGGCGGCCACCACGGGGGCCGCCGCCATGAACCTGGATGATCCTTCCGCTGTCACCGCCCCAGTCTGGCCATGGACGAAGCGGCCCGCGCCGCCCGAACGAGCTGGATGAACTCGCTGCGATAACCGAAGTCATCCTGCCCGCGCGCGGCGGCGGCGATCCGCAGCACATCATCATACCCCATTGCCCCGTTATAGCGCCCGCCGCGCAGCAGCTCGGCAAAGGCCGCTACCCCGGTCGCGAAGCGCGCGTCCTGCGGCGCCTGGTCGAAACGCAGCACCTCCGAGCCTCGGCTGATCGGGGTCGAGATCAGGCGGCTGGTGGCGGACTTGGGCAGCTTGTAGCGGATCTTGACGAAGCCATATTCGGCGGCGCGGGCGGCGCTTGCCGGGGCCGGCTTCGCGTAGCGCAGATCGCCGATCGCGCGCGGCCCGCCCACCGGCACCACCTCGTAGAGTGCGGTCACGGTCTGGCCCGATCCGACGTCGCCCGCATCGACCTTGTCATTATCGAAATCGTCGCGGTTGAGCATTCGCGTCTCATAACCGATCAGCCGATATTCGGAGACCGTCGCCGGATTGAACTCGACCTGGATTTTCACATCCCTGGCGATTGTGAACAGTGTCGAGCTCGCTTCGTCGACCAGCACTTTGCGCGCCTCGCCGATCGTGTCGATATAGGCGGCGACGCCGTTGCCGTTCTGCGCCAGCGCCTGCATCAGCGCATCGTTATAATTGCCCATGCCGAAACCCAGCACCGAGAGGAACACGCCCTTGCCGCGCTCGCGCTCGATATAGCCCTTGAGCTCGCCCTGGTCGGTGATGCCGACGTTGAAATCGCCATCGGTCGCAAGGATCACACGGTTGACGCCGCTGGGATCGAGGTTGCGGGCCGCCAGTGCATAAGCTTGGCGGATGCCTTCGGCGCCCGCCGTGCTGCCGCTCGCACCGAGCTGATCGAGCACCGCGAGAATGCGGGCCTTGTCGCGGACGGGGGTCGGCGCGAGCGCGGTGCCTGCGCTGCCGGCATAGGTAACGATCGCGACATGATCGCCGGCGTCGAGCTGATCGAGCAGCATCGCCAGCGATTGCCTGACCAGCGGAAGCTTGTTCGGCGCGTTCATCGATCCCGAAGTATCGATCAGGAAAACGAGATTGGCGCGCGGCCGGGTGGCACGCTGGATATCATAGCCCCGGATCCCGATCCGCACGATCTTGCGGCCCTTGGTCCAGGGGCTTGGGAAGACGGCGACATTGGTGCTGAACGGCTGGGCGGCGGCAAGCGGCTGCGCATAATCGTAGCGGAAATAGTTGATCATCTCTTCGGTTCGCACCGCCGCGGGCTGGGGCAGGACATTCTGGTTCAGCGAGGCGCGGACGAAGGCATAGGAGGCGGTGTCGACGTCGATCGAGAAGGTCGAGACCGGCTCCTCGCGTACGACCTTGAACGGATTTTGCTGTGTGGCGGTGAAACGGTCTCGGCCGACATCCTGATAAAAGCGTCGCGGCATCGCATCGGGGGCCGCCCGCTTCGCCTCCATGATCGGCATGGTCGGCATGGTCGCGAAGCGGCTCTGGGCCTGAAGGCTGGGCGGCGGCGGGGGCGCGGCCGGCGCCTCCTCGGCGACGTCGAATGTCCGGCCATTGGCCGACGCGCCGGCGGCGGCGTCGGTACGTTTGCTCGTAACGATGATGTCCTCGGCGGACGACCGCACGGTATCGACGCCTGACTTCGCGCACGACGCCAGCAGCAAACCGGTCAGGCTGATCGCGATCATAGGATGGAAACGGGGCATGATACTCTCCCTGACGACAGCGGCACCCAATTGTCCGCATGTCCCTGGGACGCGCCCCGCCGGGAAAAGCTTGGAAGAAGCCGAAGAAATTTTTTGGCGCTCAGGCATCGCCCGCCCGGTCCCCCGACAGCTTCGCCCGGATCTCGTGCATCCGCCAGGAAATCGTCGATTCCGACACCTCCAATATCTGCGCGGCCTCGGCGTGGCTGAGCTGCTGCCCGGCGACGAGCACCGCCGTTTCGCGATAGGCGGGTTTGAGCCGGGCAATCGCGCTCTTGAGCCAGATCGCATCGTGGAGGTCGCGGCCATCGGACGCTCGCACAAGTCCCGCGAGCACGGCGAGCCGCTCGGTGAAGCTGCCGAAGCTTCGCCGGCGCCGGCGCAGATCGCGGCAGGCGTTGAAGACGATGCTGCATAGCCAGGTGGTGAACTTGGCCTCGCCCCGGAAGCCCGATATTCGTTCGACCAGGATGCAGCAGACATCCTGCGCGATATCGTCCGCGTCGGCGCGCGAGCCCGTGAGCTGCCAGGCCAGAGCGTGTATCCGGTCATAATGCCGCCGCAACAGCACCTCGAACGCGCTGCGGTCTCCACCGGCCGCGGCCGCGGCCAGGTCCGCATCAGAGGTGTTCTCGGCATCGCCCATCGATCAGCGTCGAGCGCTGCCGCGCGTCACGGATGAACCCCTTCGCCCCATGCCCCCTAATTCCGCAACCCCCGCGACAATAAGGCGCGACGTCCGACAATCCAAGCTTCCCGGCTGAAGTTGCCCCATTCCACCGGTCGCCGGTATCGCCTGGATAGGGCTCGCCAGCAGCTACCGCGGATTTCCCGTTGATGTCGACCGAATTTGGCGCGCTCGACAATGTCTCAAGACACGGGAGCCGATCTTTCCTTCAAAACTCTATTCCCCGAAGTCATTACGGACTCGAAGCAAGTTATATTTCGCATTCGTAATTAAAATCGCTGTACAGATGAATGCGACGAAGTCCGCTTTATTTGCGGTGGATCACTTCACCTGTCTTTGTGCAGTGCAGCAAATAAACGATCCGGAAACCCTTGGGCTGGCATCTTGTTCCTCGGTTGATCGCATTTGATGGTCAGCTGTTGGAAATTTGAGATCAATCGTTTGCGCCGCCCCTTGCTGGGCGGTTCACCAATCAGCATTACGAAATGCGGGAGGGTGGGTAAACCCACATATTATTAGACGACGTCCGGTTCGGACGAAGAACTCGTGCGTCCATATGAGATACGCTGGTCTGTAGTCATAATATCTTCTCTTTAATTCTTCGGTAATACTTTCTTGTATATTTAACCTACATCAAATCATCATCTATAATTATTCGACGGAGCATTGATCTGTGGTCAAGGTATCGATGGTTGGCGGCCAGGGCACGAGCTATTTGTCCCAGGAGGAGGGCTGGCTGGGCAAAGGTCTCGACTCCGCGCTGGTGTTCGGCGGCTCAGCGAATTGGAGCGACTGGTTGACCTCGACGCAATGGACTGCGAACAGTTTCGCGGGGACCGGCCAAGATCTCATGTGGTCGATCCCGCTGATCCCGACCGGCGCCACCCTCGCCGATGCCGCCGCCGGCAAATATGACGCCAATTATGTCGCCCAGGCCAAGCAGCTGCTCGCCAACGCCGGCAGCGACAGCCAGATCTACATCCGCCTCGGCTGGGAGTTCAACGGCAGCTGGAACGACTGGTCAGCGATTGGCCAGCCGCAAAATTATATCGGCGCCTTCCAGAATGCGGTCGACGCCTTCCGCTCGGTCTCGGACAAGTTCCGTTTCGAGTGGACCGCCAATGTCGGCAATGTCGGGATGAACCCCGAGGACGCCTATCCCGGCGACCAATATGTCGATGTGATCGGCATGGACTTCTACTGGGACACCACCCGGTCGGGCTACACAGATCCCACCGCCGCGTTCAACCATATGGTCACGCAGCAATATGGCCTGCAATGGCACCAGGACTTCGCCGCGGCGCACAACAAACCCACCGCTTATGCCGAATGGGGCATCAACTCGAACAATGCCGGCCCCTATATCCAGC